>Ga0196965_1000009_pt1 | contig 275555 bp, 233 predicted proteins | sample S1_20metaG_FD_148668 | JGI IMG/M metagenome (GOLD analysis project Ga0196965, IMG submission 148668) | Soil microbial communities from Anza Borrego desert, Southern California, United States - S1_20 | ecosystem: Environmental > Terrestrial > Soil > Desert | place: USA: California | collected...
GGAACAGTCGGGCGGCGTCCAGCACGCGGTCGATGTTGTAGATCCGATTATGGGCGATCCAGGCGGCGCGCAGCTTTTCGTGGCCGGGCTGGTCGGGCGGTATCGGCTGATCGGGGGTCCAGTGGAGAAAGGCGCCCGTCTTTAAATTCACGTAATTGTGCAGCCAGCCCGCGGCCCATTCCGGGTGATCGCGGGGTGTGGCCATCCACTTCGTGACCCGACTGGTTCGCTCCTGCAACCAAGCCGTCCAGCGAGGATCCTGTGCCACGCGCTGGCGGGCCGCGTCCCAGTACTCACGGGCGGCACGGGCCGGTGCATAGTCGTCTTCACCCGCTTTCAAGGCGGTAAAGGCGGCTTTGATGGTGTCGTTGCCGGGCAGGGCTGGGGCCTTGGACGCCGGTTCAGTTTTGCCGGCGGCTATAGGTTCGAGGACTGCTCCTGCCAGCATCAACGCCACCCCGCTCCATAATCGCAGATCTCTCATCGTTGTCCCCTTATCGTCATGGATTAGAAAACACGGCATCGGATGACGCGTTGGGAGCTACTTCCTTCGCCAGGAAGGGCTCGATATTGAGCAAGGCACGTTGTTCAACCCTGGGCCAAGAATCCGCAACCCGGGAGGCGAGGGCTTCGCGAGATGAAATCAGTTCGTCGATCAGCGGTGCCAGGCGGGAAGGATCAAGAATCGACTCGGGCGACACCGCCAGATGTCCGGGAAGTTCGAAATGTCGAAAGAGTCCTTCGAATTTGCCTTGATAAGTGACGGCGACGATGGGCACACCCTGGCCGAGCGCCGCGACCGCCAAATGCATCCGTCCGGTAAAAACGGCGTCCGTTAGGCCGGCGATCGCCTTTAGCTCCTTTGCGGAGAAATGATTCTTCCAGTAGCGAATTCGCTCGCCCAACTCGTCCTGAAGACCTTCGAAAATCGGTCCGAGCATGGCTTCATCGCCTAGCGGGCCACCACGAAAATCGTGCGAGATGAACAGATAACTCACATCATTCCGCGCCGCGACGTCGCGCAGTGCTGCTACCGAGGCACTGATCATCGCCGAGCGTAGGGATTGATCGCCTTCCTTGATCAGCATCGGGTGGAGATTGAAACCCACCACGGTACAGCCCTTCGCCCGCTGCGAATCGGCCCAAAGACGAACAACCTCCACTCGGTCGCTGAACGAGGGCCGTAACAGAAAGGCCGCATCGGCGACTAGCCTCGAATTAGCCTGGGAGACTCCTTTAAAGCGTTCGAGAGAAACTTCGTCCCGGACGGAAACGACGAAACGCTGATCGAGGGAGCCAAGGCAGCGCCGCAAACGCGAGGACGGTTTCTCGTTGAACGAAAATCCCAGAGTCGCGCTTCGTTTTCCGAGCCGCGCAGCCATATCGCCGACCACCCACAGGCGCAGAGCGGTCAGCGGAGTGTAGTATCCGTCCATCACATCGCCACCGACGATCACCAGTCCTTCATAGCGGGACATGGTCTGGATCAGCCGGCGCAGCGACCACTTGGGATTTGCCCAGACCGGTTCGAGGCGTACGCCGAGATCTGCCAGTGTCTCGGGAACTTGGTCATGGTAAGTCAGCAGCCCGAATTGGCAGACGGGATTGAATGCGCGGATCCGCTCAACGAACGCCGTGATCATGGCCTCGTCACCCTTGGAGCCGGCAACCGTATCCGGATCGCAGGGAGCGATCAGAATCGAGTTACAGGCTTCGAGCAGATCCGGATAGGACGGATTGACCAATTGCCCCTTTTCGCGCCGCCATTCCCGATACAGCATCGGCACCCGCAAGAACTCTCTCAGGCGGCCTCGAACCCCCTTCGCTCGAACGTTCTTGATCTCAATCGGCTTTTGGGGCTTATCGGAACCTTGTTCAGTCATCCACGCCTCATTGATTTGATGGTTTGTATTGATTCGATCAGATGGCGGCGGCCGAGAAGCGCAATTCCCATGGCGTAGACCGTTATTCCGGCGGCAAGCTTCACGGCGAGGTCCGACAGCTGATTCAGGCCGAAATCGGAGAGTGCGGGGCCGATCGCTCCGACGGCGAAAAACATCATCGCCGCCGAAAGGGCGAACGGAATAACGCACCGCAGGATTCTGCGAATGGATACGCCCAGGTACCTTCTTCCGAGATAAAAGCTCACGGGCGTCGCGACGAGTTGCGCCAGCACGTAAATCTTGACGGTTATGTCCAGGCCTTGCCCTTTGGTCGCCACCAGGGCGGCGCCGGTAGCCGCCGCCTTGACGATGGCGATCGCTAGCGCTGTAGCGGACCGGCCGATGGCGTTCAGTCCTGATGCGTTGTAGTACTGGAGCGTCTGAACGGCCCCGAGGAGGGCGAGCGGAGCCAGAATGTCCGCGGTGTCGGCCCATTTGGCGCCGAATACCGTCATGCAAAGCTCCGAGGCGACCGCGGAGACGAGCACGAAGCACGGCATCGCCAGGGCGGCGGTCGCGGTCATGGCGCGGTAATAGGCCTGGGCCAGTCGTTCTCGCTCCCCGGCGATCCGCGAGAAGCCTGAATGGGCCACGTCCATGACCACCGAACTGAGGAGCTGCATCATGATGGTGTAGATGCGGGAACCGACGGCATAAAACCCGAGTGTGGCGGCGCCGAGCCACGCGCCTATGGCGAGCTCGATGGCGCGGGTATTGGCGAAATCCAGCAGGCGCATGCCGAGGACATTGCTTCCGTAGCGGAGGAGTTGACCGAACCCGACGAAACTGAACTTCAGTCCGGGCTTCCAGACCGGCTTGAGCCAGAGCAATATCAGATTGACCGAGGTACTGGTCAGAAACTGTCCGACCAGACTCCACACGCCGAAGCCGGCGAGCGCCAGCCCGACACCCACCGCGCCGCTAACGACGGTCGCGGCCACGGTTCTGAGGGCCAGCCAGCGGTACTGGAAATTTCGCCGGAACAGGGCCTGCTGGCAGAACCCGAGTGAACTGATCAGTATTCCGAGGCACGACACTCGCAAAATTTCGGTCAGGCGCTCGATGCCCATTACCGAGGCGATGAGCGGTGCCCCCAGCCAGGTCGCCGTAACCAAAAGAGCTGCCACGATAAAATTGGCCACGAAAACCGTATTCAACTCTCGCGGCCCTATCGTGGGACGTTGCACGACCGCGTCGGCTAGGCCCTGTTCCGCAATGATCTCGATAAAGGCGAGCACCGCGATGGCGGCGGCGAATACGCCGAATTCATCCGGCGACAGAATTCGAGCAAGCAGGAAAAATACGGCGATGGTCGCCAGTCGTCCGCCCCAGTTACGGACGGCCGACCAGATCAATCCGGACAGAACCTTATTGCCCAGCGAAGGCGTGGTGCTGCTCATGCTTTACGCCTACCGGTCCAAAGCGGTGTCCAAGCGCGCAAAAAAAGCGTCTATCGAAAAGCGCTCCACGTACCGACGGGCGTTTTTGCGAAGATGCTCGCGCAGTGCCTGATCGCCACCCCATTGCAGAACGGCCGCCGCGAAATCGACAGGGTCGTCGCAAATTTCGAGGGGGCTGTCGTCGGTCGGGGGAAAACCTGCGGCTCCCACGCTGGTCGTAATGCAGGGCAGACCGAACGCGAAATAATCCAGCATCTTGATCTTCATGCCGCTCCCGGCGCGCACCGGATTGATGGCGAAAAGCGCGGTTGCGGCGAGTTCCGAGAGGTCTTGAACGCGGCCGTGCAGAACCACGCCCGGAATGCCGGGCTTGAAGGCGAGACACGCCTCGCCCGCCACGTCCAGGATGAAATCGTTCCGCACCTCGCGCACTCGCGGCCAGACGTTCTCCAAAAACCAGCGGAGTCCGTCCACGTTGTGCGGCGCATGGCTGCCGAGATACAGAATGCGGGACTCCGAGGCGCCCCGAGGCTTTATCGGCCTCGCGTCAACTGGCGCCGGAAGAGCGACGATCTTCGCTATCGGCATCAGATTGCCGAGGTCGAGGGCGTCTTCGTCGCTGATCGCGAGCAGCACGTCAAAGCCTCCGAGCATGGCCTGCTCCTGTTCCGGGGTCACCGGGGGAACGGCGGTTATGCCGCGAGCCTCCAGGGACTGGCAGCGCTTGTAAAAGACGTCGTGGGCGATCAACAGCGTGCGGGTGCGGTTCGGCAACCAGTTCACGATCCGCGCCCGGAAAATGGTATCGACGAAGACATAGTGGGGAGCTAGTCGGGCGAACAGCGGCGCCAATCGGCGCAGATCCGGTTCGCTCAGGCAGCGGCCGATAAAGACGGCTTTGCTCTGCGATGCGCCGCGCCAGTTCGCCAGCCGTCGGGCCCATGCGCCGCCCACGCTATCGAGCAGCCAGCGGTAAACGGACCGAATCAGGGCCCGTGGGTGTGTGACAAGGCGCCACTCCCCCAGCCGAACCGTTCCGGGCACGTGAATCTGGAGTCTTGTGCAACCCAATCGGCGCCGGGGGCGGAATATCGGCGCCGGCAGGCGCGGTCCGCTGATCACCAGATGCGCCTCGAACTCCCGTGACTCCAGGTATTTCACGAAAGCGTGGTTGTAGGTGGAATACCCGTTCAGGCCCGGAACCGGCAAATCCTCGCACAGAAAAACCGCGACCGGACGCAGACGTTCGGTTTTAGGCGCGCTCATTTCAATTCCCACTGCAGCAGAAGCTTGCGTTGGACCGGCAGGAAATTGTCGTCGGACACCGCCGTGACGACGGTGATTCCGTTTTCGTCGCGATGGGCGGCGATACCTTCCATGTTGTCGATCTCGTGAAATAGCCGATTGGCTTCCAGAACGGGGGAGCCGTCCGAAACGGCTCCGGGCCGTATGTCGGTCGCCGGGATGCGGCGAAGACGCATCTTGAAACCGCCGAGCAGCGATAGCCGCCGCTCGAGCAAGAGCAAATCACCTTCCGGGAGAAAGACGGCGTCGCTGATGTCGTAGCCGTCGGTCAAGCGGACCTTGAGTTCCAGCGCCGTCCCTTCCTTCAGAATCCAGGCCGGAGCCATGTCGCGACCGGTTCGGTCCCGCTCGGCAATGGCGAGGAGCGCACCGCCGAAATCATGTCCGGCGGGAATCGCGACCAGAGCTTCCAAGCCGCGACCTTTCGGCAGTGCCACAATGTCCGGAGGAACCGGCAGGAGCCGACCGTGGCGCCGGAGCAAGTCGGATGTCGGCTGGAAAACGGCTATCCCGTTGCGGTGCCCTTCGAATCCCAGGTAAGCGGCCTCGGCGGTCAGCTCGAGAGACTCGATGTCGCCCTTGCCGTTTTCTCGGAGTGGTTTTCCTTCGGGCCCAAGAACCGACGCCATCACCACATCGGCGACGCCGCTCGGACGGCCCCGGTCGTACAAGAGACGGCCTTGTACCCAATAGCCGGCATCGGTGACTGCCGCAAACCCATGGCCGCGGTCCGTCATCCGCAGGCCGGAAATTCCGCCGAAATGCGGGGCGCCGGATTCGAGCACCAAGCCGCCCCGAAAGACCAGCGGCGACGCTGCGGTTTCCGCGATCTCGATTTTTGAAAACTCGGCGATCGGGTGCGCCTCGACCGGGATAGGCGTAAGACCCGGCAAGGCTACCGTGGGTTTAAATCTCAGAAAGCCGGCCCAGGCGATCGCGGCGGCCAACACTGAGGCCGCCGCGGCCGTTACCCACCATCGCCACCGCCGTGCGACGCCGTATCCGGTTCGTGGAGAAGCTTGCGTCGGACGGCGCGTATCGCGAAGCCGGTCGCCGCTGGGCACGATTTCCGTTACAGCCGCTTCGAACCGTTTTCTCATGGGCTTCGTCACGAACGCGCCGGTTGGCTGCATCGGGCCGCCTGGGCGAGTCTCAGCGCCCGTGAAAAAGCGGGCCAGGCCAGTTCGCGGCGAAGCAGCAGATAGATGCCCACCAACACTTTTCGCACCGCCTGCAAGGCGACCGCCCGGCTCGAGGCCGCGCTTCGAGACAGCGCGTACAGGCTGCCGGCATAGTAATGTCCGATCAACCAACAATGAGGGTCGCGGTGCCCGACCAGAGAGGCGTCGAACCAGACGGCTTTTTCCCCGGCGGCGACATAGGCGCGCAGGGCGTAATCGAGGTCTTCTCCGCCGTTGATCGGCGCTCCGACCCCCAGGGACTCGTCGAAATACCCCGTTTGCGCGGCGCGAGAGGCGCGCATGAACAGCGTATTGGACGAGGCATTGGCAACGAACTTCCCGGTGCTCACCGGCCGCGCGGCGCGCAGCTCCAGCGGCAGGGCGGAGAGCGTCGAAGGCGTGGAGGAATACCGGCATATCGCGAGATCGAGCGAGGCGTCTCCCCCGAACAAGGCCAGCATGGCTTCCAGCGTGCCCTCCGGGTACCAGGCGTCGTCGTCGGGGAAAGCGACCATCAACGATCGCCCGAACATGCCGTCTTCGCGCGCCGAGCTCAGGAGGAGATTCCGCGCCTTGGAGAGCGAAACTCGATCGGGAATGGTCGTTACCCGGATATAGTCCGGCAGAGCGGGCAGCGGCTGGCCGGGAGCGTGCCGCTGCAGCAACAGGTATTGAACGACCCGAAGGCCGGACGTCGCTATGGCGCGCTCTACGCTCCGGACCATACGCTCCAGTTCGTCGTGACGTCCGCCCGCACTATCGTTGGTGGTGAAGAGCAGGGCGTCCACCTCCGCGTAGCGCCCTTGCTCGGTCGCGGGAACGGCGTTCATGAGCGCTCGCTCCGGAGAGTGCGCGCTTCGCTGGACGAAGCGCGCCGACCGGCGCGACGCATCAGCGCGCGATCATAGGCGGCCAGAAGGCTGGAGACCTGGTCGGGCCAGCGAAAGTGCGTGCCGGCCCGCTCCAAGGCGCGCTCGGCATGGTTCCGGCGCAAGGACTCGTCTTTCAGGAGCGCCGCCAGGGCGGATGCCAGCCCCTCGGGCGTATGGTCGGGCGCGTAACGGGCCGCATCCCCGAGGAGGCGCTTGGTCTCCGCTAGTTCGAAGGCGACGATAGGCATCCCCAAGGTAGCGTATTCGAACACCTTGCACATGCTGATTTTGTCGTTGTATGTGTCGTAAGGATCGGGAATGACGCCGATGTCGAAGCTGGATAGGGCGGCCAACAGCGCTTCCCCGGACAGGAAACCCGTGAATTGGCAGACGTCGGCTACGCCCAACGACTGGGCCAGTGCTTTCAGCGAGGCAAGCTCGGGGCCGGCGCCGACGAATCTGCAAGTGAATCGCGGCAGTCCGGATTCGTTGCGCAGCGCCGCAACGGCACGAATCAGGTTGTCCACCCCATCCTGAGCGCCCATGACCCCTACGTATCCGACCGTGATCGTGTCTTCCACGTCGGTTTTCGGCACCCGTTTGAACTTAGTAAGGTCCGGCACGCCGTACACGGTAAAAACATCGTCGGGATACTTGCCGCCCCGATTTATGGCCAGTTCCTTGAACGTTTCGTTGGCCGAGATGACCACGTCCGAAAACCGGAAGGTCAGTTTTTCGAAGAGTCGCAGCAGGGCGTGCATCGGGCCGCGTTTCTTGAACTTGGATTCGTAGAGCTCCGGACAGATGTCGTGATGATCGAAGATCAGCGGCCGGCCGAGCGCTTTATAGGGCAGGGCAACCAGGAACAAAAGATCGGGCGGATTGGCGATGTGGATGACGTCGAAACCGTGGCGTCGAAACACTTTGAAGGCCAAACGCGTTTCGTGGAACAGCGCCGCGCCGTATTCCAATAAGAAGCCCAATGCGCCGCTGGCTTCCAGGGGCAGGGGATGGCGGTAGACCCGGATGCCGTCGATCACGATTTCCCGTTCCGGGTGCCTTTCGGTGGCCGGGCAGATCACCGTAACCTCCCAACCGGCGTCGCGCAGTGCGGTCGCCTCCTGCCACGACCGCCGGTCCAGCGGCAGCGGAAGGTTTTCGACAATCATTAGACAACTTGGCATTTAAACCCCCGGTGAATGGTCATTTTTTCGCTCCTCTCGAATGCGATCTTCGTTTGCGGTCGTTAAGCGAAATCGTTTTCCGCCATCATGCGACCTTGCCTTGCGTCGGCCCCTTCCAGGCGACCGAAGGGACCTGCCACCACGATGTCGGTTTTGATGACGCGGGCCGGATTGCCTGCTACGACCGTCCGGGGCGGCACGTCGCGCGTGACCACCGAGCCCGCTCCCACGATGCTTTCGTCCCCGATCGTGATCCCAGGCAGAATGATGCTTCTCGCTCCCACGAAACACCGGCGTCCGATCCGGGTGTGAGTATGAAAGCCGCGGGTCAGGTCGTGCGCGAGAATGGCGACGTCGAAAGCGATGTAGGACTCCTCGCCCACGTGGATCCCCTTGGGATTGGTCAGATCGAATTTGGTCGACAGCGAAAACTGGCTGGATGGATGGATATCCATGCGAAAGACCTTCACCAGCCAAAGGCGCTTGAATTTGACCAGGTACAATCGGACCCATCTGAGTTTGCCGAGATTCATCTTTGACGTTTCTCCTGGATACTTGCTTTTTTGAGGTGAAACTTTGGCGATGTCCTGGGTCAGACCCTGTGCGGCGGGTCGAGGGCGGGCTCGGCCGTCCGAAACGGTTGAGGACTGTACGATTCGGGAGATGGCGGAACCGGTTCGCGGCGGTCGCAGGAACCGAAGAAGGCAACCACCAGCGCCATGAAGATTTGAGGCACGCTGAATGTGTTGTCGGTTGACGAATAAACGAAGAAAGCCGCAGCGACCATCAGAAAAGCCCACTTTTTCGTCACAAGAGGGTCGCGCAGCAGGTTCACCAGCATGGCTATGAAGGCGCAGCCCATGAGCAATGAGCCGACATAGCCGACCTCCACGGTGAACCGAAGATATTCGTTGTGCGCGGCGACCGTGTGCGTCGTGGTGGACGTTCTAGCGGACAGGATATCCATCTGGTGTCCCAAGCCGACGCCGAAATAGGGAAAGCGGTGTACGTAGGCTTTCAGTTCGTTCCAAATGATGTCGCGGCCGCTCATCGCCTCGGACGACACGCGGGTCATCAGTTGGTCTCCCATGAGGTAGAAAAGTCCGGCTACCACGACGCAGCCGTAAAGAACCATCAAGATTCTGAACACCGCGGACCGGCTTTCCATGAACAGCATCGCGCCGGTAACGCCGAGCGCGAGCGCCGACGGCATACGGGAAGCCGTGAGCATGGTGATTCCGGCATTGACGAGGGCAAGCAGGAGATAACGCGAACGCTGCTGCAGGGCGAGGTAACTGGCCGCCACGGCGCCGGTAACGCCGGCTCCCCCGAGAAATGCCGGTCCCATGTTGCCGGCGAGCCGACGGGTGCCGAGATAATCCGTCATCCATAGATAACTGATGCCCACTGCCTCGTAAATCGTTCCGAGCAACACCGAGACCGGCGGAATGAGGGCTGCGATCAGCAATATGAACTCCCGGTCTCGCTGTTCCGGAAAAGCCGTAAAAAAAAGCAGAAAAGCGATGAGACTCACCAGGCTTCGCGCGTATCGGTTCCAGGAAAAGGCGTCGAACTCGCTGAGAAGACCGCAGACGAAGCTGACGAGGATGATGAAGCCCATCAACACGAGGTTGGCCGGAATGCGCTTGCGGGTGAGCGTGAAAACCAGTCCCGCCAGGATTAAAAACAGTTTCTCGACGGGATTGGCGTTGGCCAGGCCGAGCAAATGTCCCATATTGAGGACCAACACCAGTTGCGCGAGAAGAAACATGCGTCTAAACGCCATGTTCGGCTCCCCTCCCGTCCGGCGTTCGGCGCAATCGATCTTCAAAACTCATTGAGTACCGCGCCCACGATCCGGCAGCCGACGGCGGTCAGCATTTGCCGGAGAAAATCGGTTTCGGAGAAGGGGGTTACATGCTTTCTCACGATCAGCAGGGACGCGCCGGCGCGCGCGGCGACCGTTTGGGCGTCGCTGCTGGCGATTCCGCCGGGCGTATCCAGAAGAACGATGTCGTATGCCGCCGAGAAGTCCCTCAGAAGCGCATCGAATGCGCCGCGGCTGAGCAATTCCAATGGATTGGGCGGAAGTGTGCCGGCCGGAAGCACCGATAGATCGGCGAATTCATCGATGCGGCGGATGCATTCGCCGCCGCCGCGACCCACCAGCAGATCGGACAAGCCCATGCCGTTGCGGCCCAAAGCGAAAATGTCGTGCTGGCTCGGGTTGCGCAGATCGGCATCTACGAGCAGCGTTCGCTGTCCCAGTTGCGAAAGTACGACGGCAAGGTTCGACACGGCATAACTGCGCCCCTCTCCGCGACGAGGACTGGTTACGGCCAGGGTTTTGCTCCCATCGCCGTGCCAGCGCAGCATCAGCTGACTGCGTATGGCGCGGAACACCTCCATCTGGTGGCTGAACGGCTGATACGCGGCAATCAGTCGAGTGCTGAAATTTCCCTGTCCCGGCTTCAAATAGCGGTAATCGAACTGTTCCGAAATCGCTCGGTTGATGTCTTCTTCGGAAATCAATCCAAGCCGCAGTGCGGCCTCGCCGAAACGCAGCCCGGTTTCTCTCTGGAGATGCAGCACCCGTTCCGCATCGAGCGGCGAGAGCCTGCCCGATTCCCGCAGGATTTGTCCGATCCGGCGTTCGGCGCCGATGGGTTCCGGGTTAATCTTGAGCGCCGGGGTTTGTGTCATAAAAAGATCTCGTTGGGCAATGAGAGATGGGCGTTTCGTCCCTGCCATCGGGGCGACGGCTGGAAGATTTGCGTGCGGCCTTGGCAATCGAAGCCTACCGGTTTCATGGCGGCTTCAGACCGGAGTTTTGGAGAAAGCCAAACGCCATTTCGGATGGCGTAATTTCGCATCGGTCAAAACCCCTAGCACGGGGAGTCCGAGTGTGATGCTCAAGTCTTCCGGGGAGCGCACGCGGCGATCGAGCAATTCCAGCAGCAAAGCGAAGCTGACCGCCAGAATGACGCCTAGAAAAGCCGCTACCGCGACGTTCAGCAGCACTTTCGGCCGCGACGGCCGCAACGGCGGTTTGGCGGGATTCAAGACGGCGACATTGGTTTGGTTGGCCTCGCTTTCGAGGCGCGTCTGATTGAACCGTTGCAAAGCGGCTGTGTAAGACTGCCGGGCATGTTCGACTTCATGGGTCAGTACCGCGAGTTCGTCCCGCTGCTTGTTGAGTTCCAGTACTCGTGCCTTTTGCGCGCCGAGCGCCGTTCTGAGCTCGTTTTCGCGCATGCGCGCGATGTCCACCGCGGTATTCAGGCTGTGAAGGATGGTTTTTGTCTCGGCTGCCAACTTGCGTTTGAGGCTGCCGGCTTCGGCCACGGCTTGCTGATGGATGGGATGGTTGATGTCGTATTTCTCTCCGATTTCGGCAAGTCTGGTCTCGGCTAGCGCCAGTTTCGCCTTCAGATCCTGAACCACGGAATTGGCAAGCACATCCGGTAAGGTTTCCGGCAAGAAGGCGCTGCCTGCCGCTTCCAATTGATTGCGGCGGGAGATCAGATCGTAGGTGTGCGACTGAGCGGCCACCAGCTGCTTGGAGAGCTCTTCCAGCCGGCTGTTTTCTACGTCCCAGTGTTGGTCGAGAGCGACGATGCCCTTTTCCTGCTGGTATTCGGACAGACTGGCCTGGGCTTTCTCCAGGTTTTCCCGCAAACCCTTGATTTGCTGCTCGAACCAAGCGGCATTCTGGCGCGCCGGCTCGGTCTTGAGTTCCAGGTTGGTCGCGATGTAATTTTCCGCGAATGCGTTGGACAGCGCGGCGGCGAGCGTCGGGTCGACATCCGAATAACTTACTTGAATAACGCTGCTCTCCCGCGACGGTTGAACCTCCAGTTTTTTCAGCAACTGATCGGCCAGCCAGTCGCGAATGTCGCCCGTTCCCTTCGCTTCTTGCTCGAACCGTTCCTTCGATTCCGGCAGATCGGCCAGCTTGAGTCGATCGACGACCTTGAGCGCCACGTTATGGCTGCCGATGATGTTGACTTGGGTGGCCATGTAACCCGGCATCAGCTGCGCCGGCACCGCGATGCCGGTAATGGGGTCCACGCCCTTGTAATCGACGACGAGGGTCGACGTGGCGGTATACGCCTTCGGCAGTATCAGGCTTATCGCGAGGACCGTCAGGGCAGCCGCCAGCGGCGTAAGAACGAGCACCCACAGCCGTGCCCATAGAATCTGCAGGAACTGATTCAAATTCATATCTGGTTACCAATCCATGAAATCCATGCCGAGGACGAAGGCATGCCTTTGCTTCCGGGAAGATTCGCTAAAACCATCGTTCGTCCACATAGATCACATCGTCCTTTTCGATCAGTTCATCCAACTCCGCATCGAGCGTCGTCAACTGATCTTCCGAGGATCTCCGCTTGATCGTGATGCTGCGCAGGCTGCCGCGAGGAGTCACGCCTCCGCCCAATGAAATCGCTTGAGCGACGGACATGTTCCGCTCCAAACGGTATGCGCCGGGGCGCTGCACTTCGCCGTGGATGTAAAAAACCGGGGCACGCGGCACGAATATGACGTCTCCGTCTTCGGCGAAAATGTCTTCCGACGCTTTTCCTTCCTCGAGCAGTTCTTTGAGATTCAGCTCTTCGCGGTAGGTTTGCCCATTCCGAGTTCGGGTCACGATGGTCCGATCGTCTCCTTGCGGATTCACGCCTCCCGCCAGCGCGATCAACTGAGTGACCGTGCTCGCGGTATCCAGGGCGAAACGTCCGGGTTTGTTCACGAATCCCAATACGGCCACTTCGTGACTGCGGTATTCCTGCACCGTGATGTTTACCTGGGGATTGCGTACGTAACCTCGTTCTGAAAGAAGGGTTTCGACGCGAGCTTCCGCTTCTCCGACGGATAAACCGCCCAATTCGATTTCCCCAAGGAGCGGAAACGTGATTTTTCCGCTATCCGAGACACGGGTTTCGGTGGCGAGATCCTCGTTGCCGTAAACCGCAATGCGTACGACATCGTTGGGGCCGAGCAAATAATCGGCCTGCGAAGTCGATAGGATCAGCAAACCGATCAAGCCGATAAAAAAATGCGGGCAAATACCGAAGGGTCTGAACATGTTTTAGTGAATAAAGTTCGAAAATAAGGCTGAATCCAAAAGTCCAAATAATGAGAATCTACGCGCGCCCTTATATTCTTCCGATCAGTAAGCGGTGTCCTGTTTGAGAAAGACACCGGCGGTTCTCAAAATAATCCACAGGTCCAGAGACAGCGACCAGTTCCGCAAATAATCGAGATCGAACTCGATTCGGGCTTTCATTTTCTGCAACGTGTCGGTTTCTCCCCGGAAACCATTGACCTGCGCCCATCCGGTAATACCCGGTTTTACCTTGTGACGGATCATGTAACCTTTGATTTGAGTGCGGTACAGTTCGTTATGAGCCACGGCATGCGGACGAGGCCCGACTATACTCATACGCCCCTGCAATACATTGATAAATTGCGGCAATTCGTCCAGAGATGTCTTACGCAGAAATCGGCCGAAACGGGTAATTCGATTATCGGTCTTACTCGCCTGTCGAACGTTATGACCGTCCTCGCAGACCGTCATCGTTCGGAATTTATAGACTTTGATTTCCTCGCCGTCGAGGCCGTAACGACGCTGCTTGAAAATGACGGGACCGGGCGAACTCAGCTTGACCCCGATGGCTATCGCAAGCATCAATGGGGAAATGAAAATCAGAATGATCGATGCAAAAAGGATATCGACGATACGCTTCATGACCCGGTTGACGCCATAAAACGGTGATTCGCAGACAGCCACTACCGGAATGCCGTTTATATTCCCAAATCGTGCTTGAATGAGATCGAAGACAAAAATATCGGGAACGAAGTAAATGGATGCCGTGGTATCTCTGAGTTTATCGAGAAGATCGAAAATCCGCGGCTGAGCCATCATCGGTAACGCGATATAGATGAGGTGAATGGATTTAGTTCGGACGAACTCCGCCACCTCGTTCATCTTTCCCAATAGATTGATGTGGCTCACGCCTAGACGCTCCGGACTCCTGTCGTCGAAGAAACCGGCGAAGCTGATTCCCAAATAAGGCGCGGACTCGAACTGTCTCGCTAATTTAAGGCCGAGCTCGTTTACCCCGACAATGATTGCTCTGCGTTGGGCATCGCCCTGCGAGACCGCCGATTGCAATGCACGACGAGCCAATAGTTGTACCGCAATGAGCACCAACGGCGTGGCGACAAACCAAGTCAACAGAAGCTTTCTCGAAAAGTCGTCCGACATTTTTGCGGCAAAACCCAATATCGCCAGGAAACCGAATAAAAAGGTCCAACGAGCGAAAATATTGCCGAACGAACGCAAGAGACTCGATTTGAAGTCTAGTTCCAGGTCTATTTCGTCAAAAATTAGCGAGGCAATCAAAAATGTTATTACTAATAGCAAAAAGTAATGCTTTTCGATCTTTAATCCATAAAAGTGGATCGTCAAGATAAAACACCCGACGATCACAATTGGATTTAGAAGACTCTTGACTAATAGAACTGAAGGTCGGTCGATTGCCTGCAAGCCTTTTTCTCCTAAGATCAGCGAAATAGGGTAGCTGTCGTAGGGTGACGTTAATGCAGAGAAGAATAAATGGGTTCGGCTTTCTTGTTGCCGCGTATAACCTGCAATCCGATCAAGGTAATTCCGACCAATATCATGAGCCAGGTTTCTGTGTCGGGTGCGGGCGAGGCATAACCAGCGTACATGTCCTCTTTTCGATTTTTCTTGTAGCGGTCGACGGCCATGGCATCAAGAGAAAGCTCTTGCATTCCTTGGAATGTTATTTCAGATTCATTCCAGCCGTTCTTGGATTTTCGGCCCGGTATGTCAAGGGCAAAGCGGATGGCGTTTACGTTGACAGAAGATAGGAGGCGATAGGAGCTTTTGGCTATGCCGAAGAAGGAGGTTTCAGCAAAGCCTGCTTTACCGGAAGGTGGTATATGAGCGCTAGACTTATCGATAGCGTGGTTCCTTTCTTTGTCATGATAAGGCGTGCCGAAAGTTGAAGGATAATCACTGAAGTTCTCCGCAGATGCTCCTTTAAACCAGATGAACAACAGGCAAAAAATTATTCTGTAAGAGACGTTTAGAATCTGTCTTAAGCTCATATAAAACCCCCATGTGATGCGTCTAAAGAAAACAGAACTGGATGCTCGTATTCTTATGAAATCCAATATCGATCAGCTAGGCGAAGCGTAAGTTGGCTTATTATCAGTCCATTATTGGGTTTTAAATGGAGGAATGTTATTCGATATAAATTCAGCGCCGCTGTCGGTGGGCGATAGGGTATTGCCGGAAGGTTCCATGCCGCCAAAATACTCTACGGTTGCAGTCTCCCGGAGCCGGCTCAATTCACGGTTTATCTGCGTTATCCGCCGCTGGTTTGTGAGGAAGGACTCGATCAGGGGAGTGGCCTTATCGTGATCGAGGGGAGCTTCTTTGACCGTCAACAATTGCAACACGAGAAACTCATCTCCTGCCTTGAACGACACGGCATCTCCTTTGTTTAGGCGATCAAATTCGTCTAGTTTCTCCAAGGGTAGATGTTCGGCAGGACGTATTATCGTTTGTAAGGTATGGGGAATATTTTGCTCGTGCAGCCATTTTGACAGGGCGTTGAACCGCACGGGCTGCTTTAGGCGCGAGTCAATAAGCTTGTTGTTTTCAGGCGTTAGGGGGATAGATATTTGCTGGAGTTCGTAGATCTTGCGCTTTTCGAACAGTTGAGGATGGGATTTGTAAAAAGCGCTGATTTCAGCGGGGTCCGGTTTGGCAACCGCTTGAGCAATATGATCGAGGTAGGCCTGCGCGAGAACCTGACGCTCAGCCATCGCTGTAGCAAGCGTGACACGGGGATCACGGTCAAGATGCTTTTCGATCGCTTGTTTTGAAAGAAGTTGTTGGTTTATCAGGCTGTCGATGCTCTTCTCCCAAGTGCTTCCGACTTCACTATCGGGGCGCGTGGCCGAACCAGAGAGGAGAACATCGAGCTGACCGACGGAAATGTCATCTCCGTTAACACGGGCCACGATTTGGGTCGTTTTGTCGGACGCGAACTGACTGTCGCATGCACTCAACAACGCCAAAATCGCGTGCGCACTCAGCGGCAGCGATCTCAACCAAATCTTTCTATCCACAATTCTCCGTAAAATCATGAACTCCTAAACTCCTAATCCTGTTTCCAGCGGGGTCGAAATATTTACCGTGTACGAACCATGTAAAGCAAAACCTGGACCATCATCGTTTTTCGGTCCAGTCCTGCGAGAAGTGCGGTCTTTGGACCTACGCGCAGAAAGGCCGTGATTACAGCGTATACCGCGGATACCGTCGCTTTGAGCTTCGGGGTTGGGAGTCTGGACACAGCTCTTGAATCGATGGGAAAGGGTTGCGAGGGTATGATGTTTTTGTTTGATTACGCTCAAAAAGAGGTCTTCCGGCAGCGGATTTGTTCCAGTTTCGCTCGTTTTGGAAAGCGTTGAGTCGCTGCAAGACGACATCGCTCGTGAGAGCAGGCTGCAACCGGTCGAATGCGCTTGAATCAACGCGTTTTTCTGTCTAGCGTGCGTCCGAACGCGTTTTCGTCGGGGCAATGGGAGAAATCGTGCCGTCCCTCAAGCGTAAAGGTCATCGGTAGTGTCACAGTTTTGCGACAAGATGGGGCTGTTAATTGGATGCGTATGGCTTCGGCCATCACTGTGAAGGGTTCATGCCTTCGGCGCGAGCGATGCGAGTGTATTTGCGGAAAGTTTTGGTGGGGGCTTGCGACAGAGTTAGCTCCAGGAGTAACCACGACGAACGGGTATTCGATGGAGCCGAGGGTTTAGGTGTTGCCGGACGGCGATAGGACAATGGATAAGTTGTACCTGGAAACGGCAGTTGGAGCTGCGGACCGTGCGTTAGGCCGGTTAGATGGCCTTGCCTGTCCTCAGCCCCGTCGAAGGGCCTGCCCTGAGCTCGGTCGAAGGGGCACGAAGACGGTGGGCGGCGCGGGCGGCTCAGCCGCGAACCGGCCGGCGAGCGTAAGGAAACAGGTCGCGACTAAAGCGACGTTTGCAATTGAAGGAGCAACGCCGCCTCGGTCGGCTTTTGCAAGCGAAACCCAGGGCGCGCTTCGGCGCGACAGCTCTGCCGCTATTCGGGGGTAATCCCGAACGCCTATCGCGCCTCCTTGTTATTAAGTCGTTTCGCCTTTTTCTCCCTCTTGCGGACGGCGAAGGCGTATACCGAGTTCGCGGAGCTGAGCGTCGGTGACCATGGCCGGAGCGTCGATCATCGGGCACCAGGCCGATTGAGTTTTGGGGAAGGCCATGACTTCGCGTATCGATGTCGCGCCGCTCATAAGCATAACCAGCCGGTCCAGACCGAAGGCCAAGCCGCCATGAGGCGGCGCTCCATACCGGAGCGCATTGAGCAGGAAACCGAATTTTTGTTGGGCCTCTTCATCTCCGATCCCGAGCAGCTCAAACGCGGCTTTCTGCATGTCGGTACGGTGGATACGTATGGAGCCACCGCCGATTTCAGTGCCGTTCAGCACCATGTCGTAGGCTCGGGAAAGGGCGCGGCCGGGATCGGACTGAAGCTCCTCGAGGCTGCATTTCGGAGCGGTAAACGGGTGGTGCAGTGCGAACCAACGGGCTTCCTTTTCATCCCATTCGAACATGGGAAAATCGACCACCCATAGCGGCTTCCAGCCTTTGTCCACGAGTCCGCGGTCTTGGCCTAGCTTCAGGCGCAGGGCGCCTATCGCTTCGTTGACGATTTTGGTTTTGTCGGCGCCGAAGAAAATGATGTCGCCGGTTTCCGCCTCGACTCGATCCAGGATGCCGCGCACGGCTTCCGCAGGAAGGAATTTGACGATCGGCGATTGCAAGCCTTCGACTCCGGCGCTGCGGTCGACGACCTTAATGTAGGCTAGGCCCTTGGCGCCGTATATGGCGACATACTGGGTCAGATCGTCGATCTCCTTGCGGGACAAATTGGCGCCGCCGGGGAGTTTAAGCGCCACGACTCTCCCATCTGGATCCTTGGCGGGACCGGCGAACACTTTGAATTCCGCTTGTGCGACCAAGTCCGCGATATCGACCAATTCGAGCGGGATGCGCAAATCCGGCTTGTCCGAACCGTAGCGTTGCATGGCTTCCGCATAAGTCAACCGGGGGAAGGGATTGGGCAACTCGACGTGCAAAACGTCGGTGAACAGCTGCCGAATCATGTCCTCCATGAGATACATGATCTGGCTTTCGTCCATGAAGGAGGTTTCGATGTCGAGCTGCGTGAACTCCGGCTGGCGATCGGCGCGAAGATCCTCATCCCGGAAGCAGCGTACCACCTGATAATAGCGATCCATGCCGGAAATCATCAGCAGCTGTTTGTACAACTGCGGAGACTGCGGCAGAGCGAAAAAATGATTCGGGTGAGTTCGGCTCGGGACCAGATAATCCCGCGCGCCCTCCGGGGTCGCTTTGGTCAGGAAAGGAGTCTCGATTTCGTAGAACCCGTGATGATCGAGAAATTGTCTGAGAAAGCGTACGACGTCGCGCCGCATCTTCATGCGATGCTGCATCACCGGACGGCGCAAATCGATGTAGCGGAAACGCAGACGGGTTTCCTCGCTGACTTCGATTTCGCTTTCCAAGGGAAACGGGGGCGTTTCGGCTTTGTTGAGGATTTCCAACCGCGTAGCCAGAACCTCGATTTTGCCCGTCGGCAAATTCGGGTTTTCCGTGCCGGCGGGGCGGAGGCGAACCGTGCCGTGCACTTTAAGCACGTATTCGCTGCGAACCGTCTCTGCCAGCTTGAAGGCTTCCGCATAATCGGGATCGAATACGACCTGAACAAGGCCTTCTCGGTCGCGGAGATCGATAAATATCACGCCGCCGTGGTCGCGGCGGCGGTGAACCCAGCCACAGAGGTCCACGTCCTGATTCAAATGGCTTTCCGTCAATTCTCCACATCTGTGGCTACGCATTGCTATATCTCTAAATTCGAACGACAAAAACGAAAATATTACGGGTCTGGCTATCGATGTACAAGTTTACGAGGCCGCATCCGCAGTCGACTTTTGGGTTTCCTTCTTGGCCGTCGACGAATCCGATTTACCGTCGGAAGTGTCGCCGGCCAGGTTCTTTTTCTTGTCTTTTCCGCCCTTGAAGTCCGTTTCATACCAGCCACCCCCCTTCAGTCGGAAACCGGCGGCCGATACCAATTTATTCAATTCGAGATCGCCGCATGCGGGGCATTCTTTCAAAGGATCGTCGCTGATTTTCTGGATGGCTTCGAATTCGTGGCCGCACGATTTGCATTGGTATTCATAGATAGGCATGGAAAACTCCTCGTTTGATCTGAAACAGGCGCTTGTAATATGAGGGTTTAGGACGAGTTTTCAAGGACAATGTTCCATGATCCGGGAAACGGCATTTGACCGCTCAGGTGCCCCCAAAAGCCCGATGAATACGGCCGTTTCGCGGATGATAGGCTGTCCGCAAGATTATGGATCAGGCAGGTAACCCGAATAGTCGCTCGATAGCGGTGTTTCCGTGTCCGGCGAGTCGGGATCCGCCGGCTCACCCGCTATGGCATAGGACGCCGAGGCCCATTCGCCTAGATCGATCAATTTGCAGTACTCGCTGCAAAATGGCTTAAACCGATGGGTTTCGCTCCAGGCGACTGGCTTTCGACAACGAGGACATTTAACGATTTTATATGAAAGTGCGTCGGACAAACTCGCTCGTCACAATAAGCAGCAGGTTAACTGGAAAGTAATATCGTCTTGGCATTGGGTCGGCCGTTCAACCGTGTCAGGAATCATGAAGCGCACGGTGAACCGGTGCTTGCCTCCGCTGATTTCCGCAAAATAAGGTTGCGAACGCCTCACGCCTACGCGTAGCAGTTGAAACGGCAGGGTGTGGTCCAGGCTTTTCTGAAAGAAGCCGCCGCTAGCCTGTTCATCGGTCGGTGCGGCGCTGGTCCGTATGAAATTCAGCAAAATATCGATAGCCGAGCGTATGAGACGAAACGGCTCCAACCAACTTTCGAGATCGTGCCGGCGTGTGTGGTCGTCGAGTTTAAGCCAGTAATGAAAGGCCGGTAAATCGAAAGAACAAGTTCCGCCCGGAATGGTGCTGCGCTGAGAGATGCTCTTGAAAAGCTCGTTTTCCATCAGAGAGAGGCCGAGCTTGCCGGGAACCGCATAAAGCTCTTTGCTTAATTTATCGAGCTTCGTCAGGACCTTATCCAGCTTAGCGTGATCGATGTCTTGATTGTGCGCCATTCGCGTCAGCACCGCAGCATGGCGATCCAACTCCTTTAATGTTTCCGACTTCAGATCATTGCGGCTAAAGAGCGTTAGGACATCCAGCAGCGTTGAAATGACTGCCCGACTGTCCCAAATCGAATTGCCGGCCATGAAATGGTCAAGCTGCTGAAAGAGTTGCTCAAGCCTCATGAATACGCGTATGCGCTCATTTAGCGGGAACTCGTAAATAATGGAATCGCTCAAGGCGGGAATTTCGGCAATCGATAGCATAATAAACAATCCGATCCAGGATTTATGAAAGGGTGTCCGTTGGCGGACACCATTTTCGTTTATCCCGGAGATTAGTCAATACTACCTTTTGCGCTTGCTCTTGTGTAAGAATTATTCGGATTACTGCCCACCGAGTGCGAGATAGAGTTGGTGTAATTCTTCGATACGGTCCGATAGAGCAGCTTCATCGACCATGTTCTCGAGCACGTCGTCTGCTGCTTCCAGCCGTTCGGTGCGGCTGGCTTGGGACGCCATGATTTTCTCGATTTCCCTATCGCTCAATCCATCGCGGAGCCTGACGCGCTGCCGTTGCGTTTCTTCTGAACAATCGACGACCAGCAATCTATCCACGAAATGCCTTTGGCCGGTTTCCAGAAGCAGGGGAACGACCACGATACAGTAAGGTGCCGAAAGAGTCGCTATTCGTCGGCCGATCTCGGAATACACCAGGGGATGCAGCAGTGTCTCGATCCAGCGTTTTTCTTCGGGATCGGAAAAGACGATTTCTCGCAATCTTGCCCGATCGAGACAGCCATCTCTTAGAATCGCAGCCCCGAAGTGCTGCTTGATCGCCTCGAATGCCGGTCGATTCGGTTCGACCAACTCGCGGGCGATGACGTCCGCGTCCAGAATTGGAACGCCCTTGGCGGCGAATAATCTGGCAACCGTGCTTTTACCGCAACCGATTCCGCCGGTCAAACCGATGACAAGCATGGGGGCTCAGCCGGAAATTCCCGCGAAACGCATATAAGCGGCGTTTATGTCATGGCCCCACAGCAGGGCAATCCATCCGGCAATGGCTAAATAAGGGCCGAATGGTATGGGAATGCTGCGGTCGTGCCTGAGAACGGCGATCATGGCTATCCCGATGATGGCCCCGACCAAGGATGAGAGCAGCACTATGGTCGGCAAAAGGCCCCATCCCAACCACGCGCCGAGCATGGCGAGCAGTTTGAAATCGCCGTATCCCATCCCTTCTTTGCCGGTCGCGATCCTGAACAAGTGGTATACCAGCCAAAGGCTTAGATAGCCGAAGATGGCCCCCAGTATACTCGAGGAGCTGTCTGTAAAAATGTTGAACAGGCTAAGAAACAGTCCTGCCCATAGGATAGGTAAGGTAATCGCATCGGGAAGCAGTTGACGATCGAAGTCGATAAAACTCAAGCAAACTAGACTCCAGCTGAGGATCAGTGCCGATGCGGTTTGCCAAGTGAAACCGAAGTGCCAGGCAACGGCGACAGAAATCGCGGCGGTCAGCGCTTCGATGGCCGGGTAGCGAAAGGGGATTGGTATTCGACACCCGGCACATCGTCCTCTAAGCAGTAGGTAACTGACGACCGGGATGTTTTCCCAAGCGCGGATCGGCCGATTGCACTGTGGACAACGTGAACCCGGAACGAGCAAATTGTAGGCCTCGTCCGGCTCCGATTCGGGTTCGAGATCGAGATAGGTTTTACACTCCCGCCGCCAGGTTTTTTCCAGCATTATCGGCAAGCGGTGAATGACTACGTTCAGGAAACTGCCGACCACGAGCCCCAGAACGCCGATGACGGTCAAGAACAAAGCTGGATTTTCGGCCAATAACTGGATGAATGGCGCCACCTCGGAATTTCCTCGATCAGACGACTGAGCCGAGCTTGAATATCGGCAAGTACATGGCGACCACCAAACCGCCGACAACGACGCCCAGGAACGCCATGATCATGGGCTCAAGAAGGCTGCTGAGCGAATCGACGGCGTTGTCCACTTCCTCCTCGTAGAAATCCGCCACTTTGGCGAGCATGCTGTCCAACGAGCCGGATTCCTCTCCGATTGCGACCATTTGTATGACCATGTTGGGAAACAGGTTTGCCTGTCGCATGCTCAGTTGAAGCTGATGTCCGGTGGCGACTTCGTCTCGCATCCGAAGGACGGCATTGGAATAAATGATATTACCGGTAGCACCTGCCACGGACTTCAGTGCCTCGACCAAGGGGACGCCGGCTGCCGACATGGTGGCCAAGGTCCGGGCGAAACGGGAAATCGCCGCCTTATGCAGAATGGTGCCGATCGCCGGTATGTGCAGGGAAAATCTATCGAGGGCCTGATTGAACGCGGCCGAGCGCTGTTTGAGCTTCACGAACACAAAGCCGACGGCAACGAGAACTCCCAATACGATATACCACGATGCCTGTAGAAACCGGGACATCTCGATGACCATTTGAGTAAATGCCGGGAGGTCCGCGCCAAAACCCTTGAACAATTCCTCGAACGTCGGTACCACGAAGATCAGCAGGATGGCCGTTACGATACAGGCAACCACGATGACGGCTGTGGGATAAGTCAAGGCTTTTTTGATCTTGGCCTTCAGCGATTCGGTTTTTTCCTTGTATTCCGCTATCTTGTGCAGCAGCGTTTCGAGAACGCCGGCTTGCTCGCCGGCATGCACAAGGCTGCAGAATAGCTCGTCAAAATAAATCGGATGCTTTCCCAAGGCTTCGGCAAGCGGACTGCCTCCTTCGACGTCGGCCTTGATGCCCATGATCAGTTCCTGCATGCTTGGATTCTCGTGGCCACGCCCGACAATGTCAAAGGCTTGAACCAGCGGTACCCCTGCACTCATCATCGTCGCGAGCTGTCGGCTGAATACGGCGATGTCTTTGGTCGTGATTTTCTTCTTTCGCGCACTGAAGAGCGGTTTGGGCTTTTTCTTGATCTTGATGACTTTGATGCCCTGGCGTCGGAGTTCGGCCTTGGCCGTAGTTTCTGTGCGCGCGGACAGTTCCCCTTTGATTCGCCCGCCGGTACGGTCGGCGCCTTCCCAAATAAACAGAACGAGTTCTTCTTTTGCCATAAGACTTAATCTCGCGTGACGCGGTCGATTTCTTCCAGACTGGTAATGCCCGACTTGATTTTTCGAAGCCCCGATTCCCTCAGGTCCGCCACACCCTCCGCTTTCGCTTGTTCGCCGAGCTGAAGGACGTTCCCGCCCTCCAGAATGATGCGGTTGATGGATTCGGAAATGGGCATGACCTGATAAATGCCGACGCGGCCCTTGTATCCCTTTACGCATTTATCGCAGCCGACCGGTCCGAAAACCGTAAAACTGCCCAGCTCTTCTTCTCGAAACCCGGCTTCCAGCAAAACCTCCGGAGGGAGGTCCTCTTCCTTCTTGCAATGCTCGCAAAGCCGCCTGGCCAGCCGCTGCGCCATGATGAGCAACACCGAGGAAGCGATGTTGAATGCAGGGATGCCCATTTGCATCAAGCGGTTGAGCGTTTGGGGCGCATCGTTGGTGTGCAGGGTGGAAAGCACCAAATGGCCGGTTTGTGCGGCTTTGACCGCAATCTCGGCCGTTTCCAGGTCGCGAATTTCGCCTACCATGATGACGTCCGGGTCCTGCCGCAGGAATGCCCGGAGCGCCTCGGCAAAAGTCAGGCCGGTTTTGACGTTGACATTGACCTGATTGATGCCGGGCACGGTGATTTCCACCGGATCCTCTGCCGTCGAGATATTGCGGTCGGCCGTATTCAGGATATTGAGCCCGGTGTAGAGACTGACCGTTTTACCGCTCCCGGTGGGCCCCGTAACCAGAATCATCCCATAGGGCTTATTGATGGCGCTCAGGAAGTTTTGCTGCTGCTCCGGTTCGAAGCCGAGCTTTTCGATTCCGATTTGGGCCGCGGTCGGATCGAGGATACGGAGTACGATTTTTTCGCCGAATAGCGTCGGACAGGTATTGACGCGGAAATCGATGGCGCGAGTCCTGGACAATGCCATCTTGATGCGGCCGTCCTGAGGGATGCGCCGCTCGGCGATGTCCATTCGCGACATGACCTTCAGGCGCGCCGCGACCCGCCCTGAGAGGTTGACCGGAAGGCTTGTGACCTCGTGGAGCATGCCGTCGTGACGAAAGCGGACGCGGAAGTTTTTTTCGTAAGGCTCGAAATGGATATCGGAAGCGCCTTTCTTGATGGCGTCGAGGAGAAACTTGTTGACTAATCGGACAATCGGGGCGTCATCGATATCCGAGGATTCGCCTTCGGAGGGCTGATCGATTTCATCGCCGCCGGTAATCCGGAGATTGTCGAGATCGGCATCCACCAAGTCTTTGAACGAGATGTCGGCTGCTTCCAGGGCCTGGTCGATCATCCGCGTCAGTTTGTCTTCCTCTACGATGACGCTTTCGGTGCTGGACCGGGTGTGAAATTTGATCTCGTCCAGAGCTTGGAGATTGGTGGGATCGGCGAGCCCGAGATACAGGCGGTTCCCGCGCTTGAACAGCGGCAGGACATGGTGCTGGCGGATCAGCTTCTCGCTGACGGCCCTGGTCGGCATCATGTCCGGAGATATCGCATCCAGGTCGAATAGAGGAATTCCGTATTCTTTGGATGCTACGCATGCAATGGATAGGCTATCGAGAATCTTGTTGCCGACCAGATAGCTTACGAAATGGGTTTTTTTTTGAAGAGCGCTGTCGAGATGAAGATGTGCATCGGATTCCGTCAACAGCCCTTCCTTGACCAGGCTTTTGGCCAGTCCGCTGAGTTGCAATTTCGTCGCCGTGATTGCCATGAGATTTAATGCTACGGACAGCTATGCATCGCATTGTTGGAAAGCCTCGATAATATTAGTCGATGCATGGGCTTTATCCAGTTTGCTCGGACGGAGCCGCTTGATGGTGAGGATCAGCGCGCTTGAAGAAGCTTCAAGGCAATATTGGCCTGCATGGTCAACTGACGGAAACTGTCGAAAACCTCACGGGTAATCGGTTCTTTGCTGAACGCGCGGTCGGCATAGAAGAGTCCTATGACCCGCTTGTCGTAGCTGACCGGGGAGAGGCAGCAGTCGTGCTGGCCGAACTGCGCAATGACCTCTCCGGTAAATAACCGCTGTGTTTCGGTGTCGGCACCGCGAGCCCAAAAATACTCGTTCTTCTCCAGCACGTTCGAAAAAATGTTGGGCGACGAACCGGCAATGCCGATTTGCAGTTGTCCGCGCGATTCAACCGACGGCCAGCCGAGCGCGAACTTTTCCTTGAGACGTTTGCGATCGGGCGTTAACAGCGCGAAAAGGACCCGATCCATGCCTAAAGCCCGATAAATTCCCTCCAAGATCATTTCGAGAACCAGGTTCACGTTGAACTCGCCGCACAAGAGATTGGTCACGTCCTGCATGATTTGTATCAGGCTGGTGTCGTCCCTCGGCGCTAGATCATCGGTCTGACGCTGTTTGCCCGTTGGCCCCCGATCTGTGCCGGGGATATAGGGTGTGACTTGATGGGCTCCGGATTGCTTGGCGAGTCTTATCGCACTTTCCGCGTTATCCTGCAATATCGTGAGCAAATGGCGTTCCGGCTTTCCCGTCAGCTCAGCCATTCGGTAAATGCAGCGCCTGATTTCTTCGGTGTTCCACCCTTGAGGTGAATTTCTGGCGACTTGATAACCGAGCTTGACGTACTCCGTGCGGGGTGAGTTGCCGGAAAATGCCTCTTCGATCAACCCGCCAAGTCCCCACGTTTTACTGAGGGAGGCGCCGAGATGAATGAGTTGAAATCCTAAAACGGTTTTTTCGGCTTTTTCGGCAGGTATTTTTTGCTGTTCCGTCAGTACCTGAATTTTTTCCCCGGCATCGTGTTCGAAGCACCAAAAGCCGATGTGGCCGATGTTGTGCAGCAGGGCAGCGACAAATACTTCCTCTGGTCGTGGATCGTTAAGCAAGATCGCGAGTGATTTCGCCTGTACTGCGCTGTGCAAGGCACAGGCGATTTCCCGGTTTACTTGGTGTTTGCGTTGTTTGGACAGAACCGTTTCGATGAACGAGCAGGCTAGTGCCAGTTCGCGGATGACATTGAGTCCCAGCAACACGATAGCCCGTGTAACGGTTGCCAGACGGATGCTGCTGGGGTTGTAGTGAGGACTGCTGGCGAACTTCAGCAGCCTGGCCGTGAGCCCCGGGTCTTCGAGAATGATCTTCGAAAGTTCGGATACTCCCGAACGTTTATCCTCGATGACTTGATTAAGACGCTGCGCGGTACGGGAAAAAATAGGCATTTCCTTGTCGCGCAGACAGTTGGTCCAATCCTCCAGAGTTGTCGGGCTTTCTCTTACGTTGGCCGCCGACGTTTCGCTGACTGACGCCTTTGCACCGTCTTCAGGTGTTTCTGCGGCCGGATCATCGCGCATGACGACAGGTACCCCTATAAAGCACGGATTTTTTCCGCCTGCGCCTGCAACTCCACGAGGCTAACGCGAATCTCTTGAAGGCGCGCTTGCTCCTTGGCGACGACTTGAGGGGGGGCTTTCTCGAGAAAGCCGGTGTCATTCAGCTTGCCCTCGATACGCGGCAGGTCTTTGGACAAACGCTGGATCTCCTTTTCCAGCCGCGCCAGTTCGGCATCCTTGTCGATCAATCCTTTCATGGGAATCAGAACTTTCATCTCGCCGACCAGCGCGGTGGCGGATTCCGGAGCCGCTTCGGATTCCGAAAGCCAGGTTACGGTTTCGACGCGGGCCAGCTTTACGATGAACTCTTGGTTGCGGCTCAGCCAAATCCGATCCTGTTCGGAGCCATTCTGAATCATGATCGGCAGAGGCTTGCCGGGCGCGATGTTCATTTCGCCGCGGATGCGCCGAACGCCCAAGATGATATTCATGACCCATTCCATCTCGGCGATGGATTCCGGATCGATCCAGCTTTCGTCGACCTCGGGATAGGCTTGCAGCATGATGCTCGTGCCTTTCTTGCCGGCCAGAGGAGCGACGCGCTGCCAGATTTGTTCGGTGATGAAAGGCATCAGCGGATGAGCCAGGCGTAGAATGGTTTCGAGTACATGGACCAGCGTCTGACGCGTTCCTAAAACATACTCGATCGGAGTCGATCCGTGGCTGTCAGGGGATTCCGCGCCGTAAAGCGTGGGCTTGGACAGTTCCAGGTACCAATCGCAGTACTCGTTCCAAACGAATTCATAAATCGCTTGGGCCGCCAGGTCGAAGCGATAATTCTCGATGGCGTTGCTGGCCTCTCGTATCGTCAGCTGCAATCGGCTTCGAATCCATCGGTCGGCCAAGGTGAACTTAACGTTGGCATTATCCAGTCCGCAGTCCTTGCCCTCGGTGTTCATCAGCACGTAGCGCGCCGCGTTCCACAGTTTGTTGCAGAAATTGCGGTAGCCCTCGACCCGGCCCATGTCGAATTTGATGTCGCGCCCGGTGGAGGCCAGGGAGGCGAAGGTGAAGCGTAGGGCGTCGCAGCCGTACGCGGCGATGCCTTGCGGGAACTCCTTGCGGGTCCGCGCCTCGATTTTCTGAGCCATTTGCGGTTGCATGAGGCCGCTGGTGCGCTTTTGCACCAAATCCTCCAGGCTTATGCCGTCGATGATGTCCAGGGGATCCAGCACGTTGCCCTTGGATTTCGACATTTTCTGGCCTTCCGCATCGCGCACCAGACCGTGCACGTAAACCGTCCTGAACGGCACTTGCGGGTTGCCGTCCGGGTGTTTCATGAAGTGCATGGTCATCATGACCATGCGCGCCACCCAGAAGAAAATGATGTCGAAGCCGGTCACCAGTACGTCGGTGGGATGGAAGGTCTTCAATTCCGGCGTCTGGTCCGGCCAGCCCAGAGTCGAGAACGTCCAAAGGGCGGAGGAGAACCAGGTGTCGAGTACATCCTCGTCCTGGCGCAGTTTCAGGCCGGCGTCCAGGCTGTACTTGGAGCGCACTTCGGCCTCGTTGCGGCCCACGTAGACGTTGCCGTGGTCGTCATACCAGGCCGGGATGCGGTGGCCCCACCACAATTGCCGGGAGATGCACCAGTCCTGAATGTCGCGCATCCAGGAGAAATAAAGATTTTCGTATTGCTGGGGCACGAAGCGAATGCGGCCGTCTTCCACCGCTTCGATGGCGGGTTTCGCCAGTTCCTTGGCGCTGACGTACCACTGATCGGTGAGCCACGGCTCGACGACTACGCCGGAACGGTCGCCGCGCGGCACTTTCAGCGTGTGCGGCTCGATTTTCTCCAATAGCCCTGATCGGTCGAATTCGTCCACGACTCGCTTGCGCGCTTCGAAGCGGTCCAGGCCGGCATAAGCTTCCGGAGCTTTTTCCCCGTGCGCGCCGGCATAACCCTCGAAGGTGAGCACGGTGAATTCGTGCAGGATTCGGGCATCCTTGTCCAGTACGTTGATCAGCGGCAGGTTGTGGCGTTTGCCTACATCGTAGTCGTTGAAGTCGTGGGCCGGCGTGATTTTCACGCAGCCGGTGCCGAACGCGGGGTCGACGTATTCGTCGGCGACGATGGGGATTTCCCGGTTCGTAATCGGCAGCCTGACAGTCTTGCCCACCAGGTGCTTATAACGCTCGTCCTCTGGGTGCACCGCCACGGCGGTATCGCCCAGCATGGTTTCCGGACGGGTGGTGGCGACGACGAGATGGCCCGAGCCGTCCGCCAGCGGGTAGCGGAAATGCCATAGGCTGCCTCTTTCCTCCTCGCTCTGCACTTCCAGGTCGGAGATGGCGGTATGCAGCTTGGGGTCCCAATTCACCAGGCGCTTGCCGCGGTAAATCAATCCGTCGTCGTAGAGGCGCACGAAGGCTTCCTGCACGGCGCGGGAAAGTCCCTCGTCCATGGTGAAGCGCTCCCGGCTCCAGTCGACCGACGAGCCCAGCCGGCGCAATTGCCGGGTAATGGTTCCGCCGGATTCGGCCTTCCATTTCCAAACCTTTTCGAGGAACTTCTCGCGGCCTAAGTCGTGGCGAGTGAGGTTCTGAGCCGCCAATTGCCGTTCCACCACCATTTGCGTGGCGATGCCGGCGTGGTCGGTGCCGACCTGCCAGAGGGTGTTGTAGCCTTGCATGCGATGGTAGCGGATCAAGGCGTCCATGATGGTGTTGTTGAATCCGTGGCCCATGTGCAGACTGCCCGTCACGTTCGGCGGCGGAATCATGATGCAGTACGGCGTTCCGTTCCCGCTGGGCGCGAAATATCCGCTTTCCTCCCAGAATTTGTACCATCGCGATTCTATGGAATGAGGCTCGTAGGTTTTATCCATGACGTGTTCTGTTGTTTAGGGATGGCCAATCGCGGGATTGGCGCAAGACGATCGATCTCGAATTATATTGAAAACTTAGCTGATCGAGGCTTCAGTCGGAGCTATCCAAGCGATGCGTCTGAATGGTATGGCCTTGATCCGTATAGAACCGGTATCGACGGCGTCCTGCCTGTTTTACCGTTTCGTCCTGGTCGACAAGTTCGACCAGACGCTCGAATCGGTCGAGATCGGGCGGTATTTCGGCACTCAAATTGATCAGTACGTTCTTGGCAGCCTGCGGTGAGCTCCGGTGTCCGATGAGCACCGGCGTTTCGGCTTGGGCTGCGGAGGCATCGAGCCGTTCGTGGGCGACGAAACTGCCTTGCCGGAATGTCCATAGCAAATCGTCTAGCACCCGTTCTTCCTCTTCCGAAGCGGCATAAACGAAAACCGTCAGGTCTTGCTTGATGGCCTTCTCGGTAAGACGGCAGGCCATCAAGCGGCGGCTGTGAGCATCTCCGGTGGGCAGCACGTAGAAATCGATCCGGGTCATCGCGCTTGGTCGATCAGATACTGCACCAGCAGCGGCACAGGGCGTCCGGTCGCGCCTTTTTCATTGCCGGTTCTCCAGGCGGTTCCGGCGATGTCGACGTGAGCCCACGGATAGTCCTTGGCGAAGCGGGACAGGAAACAGCCGGCCGTGATCGTGCCGCCGTCGGGGCCGCCGATATTCGCGAGATCGGCGAACTTGGACTTGAGCTGCTCCTGATATTCGTCCCAAAGCGGCAGGCGCCATACCCGGTCCCAGGCTTTTTCGCCGGCTTCCGTCAGCGCTTGGGCTAGACCTTCGTTATTGCTCATCAAGCCGCTCGGATGACGGCCCAAAGCGACGATGCAGGCTCCGGTCAAGGTCGCGACGTCGATCACGGCGGCCGGCTCGTATTTCTTGGCGTAGGTTAGCGCGTCGCACAGCAGCAAACGGCCTTCGGCATCGGTATTCAGGATTTCGACGGTAAGGCCGGACATGCTGGTGACGATGTCGCCCGGCTTATTGGCTTTGCCGTCCGGGAGGTTTTCGGAAGCCGGGATCAATCCCACCACATTGAGCGGCAATTCGAGCTCGGCTATCGCCGAGAGCGCGCCGATCACGCTCGCGCCGCCGCACATGTCGTATTTCATTTCATCCATGTTGGCGGCCGGTTTCAGCGAAATGCCGCCGGCGTCGAAAGTGAGTCCCTTGCCGATCAGAACGAAAGGCTTGGCTTTCGACGAAGCGCCGGAATATTCCATGACGATGAGCCTGGCAGGCTGCTCGCTGCCTTTGGAGACGGACAGAAAGGCACCCATGCTCAAAGCTTCGAGATCGGACTCGTCGAATATTCGCACCTTGATTTTCCGGCTTTTCCCGACTTGCTCGGCTTGTTCCGCCAGATAGGTCGGCGTGCAGATGTTGCCGGGCAGATTGGCCAGATCCCTCGCGATGTTCATGCCGTTGGCGATGGCCAAGCCTTGTCTGATGCCCAGTTTGGCTTCCGCCGATTGATCCTCGCTGTCGAGCAGGAATTGGAGTTTGGATAGGCGTTGCGGCTTATCGTCCGCCTCTTTTTTCAAGCGCGTGAATTTGTATAGGTTTCCTTCCAATACCTCCACGGCTTGCCGGATTTTCCAAGCCAGATCGTACCCTTCGACCTCGGCTTCGTGGAGAAGGCTCACGGCAAGTTTTGCCCCCGAATCTTTCAGCGATTTCGCCGCTGCGGCCAAAACCTTGCGGTAGGCGGCGGGGGCCAATTCTCCCTTCTTGCCGAGACCGACGAGCAAAATACGTTCTATGTCGCTTTCGGGGATATGGTTTATCAATAGAACGTCGCCGACTTTTCCTTCGACGTCGTCGCGCTTGAGGAGCCTGGAGATCAAGCCTCCCAAGTGTTCGTCCAACCCGCTGCCTGCGGCGGTCAGTTTTCGTTTCTGGTGAAAGCCTAGAACTGCGCAGTTGGCGCTAAGCTTGATGAGCGATTCACATTTTGCCGAATAGTCCATGGTAGAATTTGTGGCTTATTGCTTAAGGGATGGATTGTCGTAATTGACCGCAATTTTCAAGGGAGGGCCTCGAATCGTTAAAGCTTATTATGAAACCCCACCCTTTTAAACCGCTTCAATGGAGACGCCCTCCGATCATCTCGGTGCTCGACCGGATGGTGGCGGCGGAACTCGCCAAGACATTGGGGGCCGTTCTCGGCGTTTTGGTCACGATCATCGTCAGCCGCAAATTTCTGAGTATTCTCGCCAAAGCCATCGAAGGCGAATTGTCAGGCGAAACCATATTTCAACTGCTCGGGCTCAAAATCCTGTCGGCAACCGCCCAGTTGCTTCCGGCTTCATTGTTCATGGCAACCTTGACTGTGTTGGGGCGCATGTATCGGGACCAGGAGATGTCGGTGCTGGCATCGAGCGGGGTGGGGTTGACCCGCATTTATCGGGCGATGAGCTGGATGGTGTTGCCGGTGACTCTCATTGCCGCCGTATTGGCGCTGCAGGTCATGCCGTGGTCCGAGCGACAGGCCCAGGCGCTCATGAAGAAGGACGAGAAAAGTGCCGACATACGCGGTATAAAACCGGGACGTTTCAACGAATTCAGCCAGGGCGACGTCGTGTTGTATGCGGAGGAGTTGAACGAAGACAACTCCATGCACAAGATCTTCGTGCAAAGCCGGCAGCGGGACAAAACCGGCGTAGTGATCGCCGAGAGCGGCCATCTAAGAAGAAACGAGTTGAACGAGCATTTCGTCGTTTTGCAGCACGGCCGCCGTTATCAAGGAATACCCGGACGAGCTGATTTTATTATCAGCGAGTTTGAGGAATACGCGGTGCGCATCGATGGTCCAGAGGGTGAGACGGCATCGCTCAAGCGCGAAGCGTCGGATAGCATGGTGCTGTGGTATTCGCATACGCCACGGGAGTTGGCGGAGCTGCAGAAACGTTTGGCAGTGCCGTTCGGCGTGCTCTTTCTGAGCTTTTTGGCCGTTCCGCTCGCGAAAATCGCGCCGCGTAGCGGTGTCTACGGGAACGTGTTTACGGCCTTTCTGATTTATATCGTTTACGAGAATGCTCAAAAGATTACTCAGGGTCTTCTGATGACCGAGAAGATACCGCTTTGGCTGAGCTATTCCGGCGTTTATTTCTTTTTGCTCATCATTACCGGGGTCTTGTTCATTCGAAATCTCGGCTTTAGCTGGATCGTTCAGGTAGCCAGGGAAAAGGTCGGGTTATGAGAACGCTGAGCCGATATATTGCAGGAGAAGTGGTCAAGGGATCGCTGATCGCCGTGTTGATATTGTTAGCGCTCCTCAATTTTTTCACCTTTGCGGATGAATTGGGCGATCTGGGGCAGGGGAATTACGGCCTGGCGAGTATCGTTCAGTATCTGATCCTGACCTCGCCTCGCAATTTTTACGAGCTGATGCCTTCCGCGGCATTGGTCGGAAGCCTGGTAACCTTGGGAGCCTTGGCCAACAATCGGGAGCTGGTGGCCATGCAGGCCGCTGGAGCCTCACGTCTGCACATCATCGGGGCAGTGCTGGCGGGGGGCATGATGCTGGTTTTCATTTCGCTCGGGATCGGCGAATACATCGCTCCGGTAGCGGAGCGCGCGGCGCATACGCTTAAGGCGACCGCATTGCAAAAGCAGATCGCATCGAGAACGAAGTATGGATTTTGGGTGCGGGACGGTGATGTATTCATCAATATCCGCCAAATCGAACGGCCCGAAAACTTGGGCGATATCAATATCTTCAAACTGGATGGGACAGAGAAACTCCATTCGGCCACGCATGCCGACAAAGCCGTTTACGATGGGAAGCAGTGGCGATTGGATAATATTTTCGAGAGCCAATTTCTAGCCGACGGAATCGTCACCGAGCAAAAGGCGTATGCTGATTGGTCTTCGGTGCTAGCACCGAATCTGCTGAATGCGTTCGTGATCAGTCCGGAAAACCTATCGGCTTACGAACTGGCGAGATACATCCGGTATCTGAAGGAGAACGAACAGCAATCGGCGTTCGTCGAACTGGCATTCTGGGGAAGAATCGTGAACCCGGCGGTTACTCTGGTCATGCTGCTCGTAGCCGCCCCTTTTGTACTGCCGGTGCGGCGAGAAGTCGGCACGGGGCAGCGTATCGTGGTAGGCGTCGTCATCGGGTTGGGTTTTTATTTGTTTGACCGCACTTTCGGTCACTTGGGGCTGATTTATGAGATGAATCCGATATTTGCGGCTTTCTTTCCGACAGTGCTGGCGCTCACGGGTGCTTTGGTCGCGATTTTCCGGCTTCGCCTAACTTAGATTGGAGATGTGGGTTAGATAAAGGGCAAGAAGTCGCGGCCGCTTCCGTCGGCATCGATTAAGCCCACAGCGAAACCAGAGTGTAAGCTATCGAGGGCGATTCGAATAACCCGTTCCAGACCTTCCACCAGGGAATAGTGCTTCAAATCGGCGACTGTCACCCAGCGGGCGTCCGAAACATCGGTGGCGGGCTTTGGTGTGAAGCTCTCCGGATCTTTCAACGTTGCGACAAAATCGACGATGACATAATGAAACTCGCCGATCATCCGCTCGACCAGAGCAATTACGGGGCCCAGCTCTGCCTCGATCCCGGTTTCTTCCAGTATCTCGCGCCGGCAGCATTGCATGAGCGTCTCGCCGGGTTCCTGTTTACCGCCCGGAATCGACCACAGTCCCAAGGCGGGTTGTTTTCCTCTGCGGATCAGAAGAACTCGCTCGGATGCATCAAAAACGACAGCACCAACGCCGACGGCCGATTGAGGTGGTCCGCACCTTGTAGAGGTGATGTCCGGCTCCGGAGGCGTCATTCTAGCGGTAATGCGCTAAAGTCCGCGTCCGAGGCGTTGGCGAACCGGCGAGTAGAGCCGGTGCGTATCGATTAGGCGGATTCATTGTGCGATACGAGATCATTCGGTAGAGGAGAAGTTTATGCGGGCTCCCGCCATCGAGGTTCGTGGTCTTAACAAGCGCTTTGGCTCGGTGACGGCTGTGGACGGAATTTCTTTCGCGGTACCGGAAGCAAGCACTTGTGCCTTACTCGGCGGCAATGGAGCAGGAAAGACGACCACTCTGGCGATGTTGTTGGGACTCTTGTTGCCATCTTCCGGGAGTATTCGGATCATGGGCGTGGATATGATCAAGAATCGGTATCCCGCGCTGTCCCGCATGAATTTTACCTCTCCCTACGTCGATTTGCCGCATCGGCTTACGGTGAAACAGAATCTCGACGTTTATGCCCGTCTCTACGGCGTTCGGCATCGAGCCGCGTGCTTGCGGTCTCTTGCGGAGCGTTTCGATCTAGAAGCATTGATGAACCGCGCCTACGGTTCCCTTTCGGCCGGGCAGCGTACCCGCGTCGCCTTAGCCAAAGCGCTCTTGAACGAGCCCGAAGTGTTGCTGATGGACGAGCCGACTGCTTCCCTGGACCCGGCTTCGGCCGACACGGTCCGAACCTTGCTGAAAGCCTATCAGGAAAAATCCGGGGCCACAGTTCTGCTCGCTTCCCATAATATGCAGGAGGTGGAGCGGCTATGCGATAACGTCTTGATTCTCAAACAAGGGCGTATCGTGGATCGGGATACGCCCGCGATGCTGGTGCAGAAATACGGACGAGATAGTTTGGAGCAGGTTTTCATCGACATCGCGCGCGACCAAGATCGCCAGTCAGCTTAGTGTAGCGTGTATACATGTATATGAGCTTGCAACGTGTTTTCGCCTTGGTCATGCGCTATCTGTATTTGATGCGCAGCTCCTGGCCTCGGTTGATCGAGCTCATTTATTGGCCGACCATGCAGATGATTTTGTGGGGGTTTATCAACCAATTCTTCGTCGGCCACAGTGAATGGGTGGCCCAGGCTGCGGGATTGTTGATAGGCGCCGTTCTACTCTGGGATGTGTTGTTTCGTGCCCAATTAGGTGTTTCCGTAGTCTTTTTCGAAGAGATGTATTCCCGAAACCTCGGGCATTTGTTCGTCAGTCCGTTGCGTCCTTACGAATTGGTCATGGCCTTGTTGACGGTCAGTTTTTTGAGAACCTCGATCGGCGTCGGGGCGGCAGCGGGTCTGGCGGTCGTTCTGTATCGGTACTCGATTTTCGATATGGGGCTTCCGCTCGTGGCGTTTTTTGCAAACCTGCTCGTCATGGGATGGGCTATCGGGTTGATGGTGGTCGCGCTCGTATTGCGTTACGGACTAGGAGCGGAAAGTCTGGCTTGGGCCGTGATTTTTGCAGTTGCGCCGCTCAGCGGGATTTATTATCCAATTTCCGTGCTTCCCGATTGGCTGCAAAAAATTGCTTTGCTGTTACCCTCCAGCCATGTCTTCGAAGGTATGCGTGCCGTTGTGCGAGATCATGTTTTTTCTCTCGATTCGTTTTGGATGGCCGTTCTGTTGAACCTGATTTACCTCTTGATCGGTTTCGCTCTTTATCTTTTCGCCTTTCATGTCGCCCGTAAACGCGGCCTATTGTTGCAAATGGGGGAATGAGTGGGCTGTCGCGATAGCCTGGAACCGTCCTAAGTACCTGAAGCTCCATTTTCCGGAGCGACCGCAAACAATGAACAAAGTCAACGTCCTGTTTTGTTGTATGGCTAATATATGCCGGTCTCCGATGGCCGAGGGAGCCCTAAGAGAACTGGTGAAGAATGCCGGTTACACGGACAAGATATTCATAGACTCGGCCGGAACCCATGCTCACTATTTGGGGCGCCCACCCGATCCGCGAGCTCAGCGGGCCATGTTGGAGCGGAGGATCGATATCAGCGGTTTACGCTCAAGGAGGATTTTGCTCGCGGATTTTCAGAGGTTCCACCACATTTTGGTGATGGATGCAGAAAATTACGACGCGCTGCGGTTTATTTGTCCGAGAGCCCACATCCACAAGATTCGGTATCTTCTAGACTTTGCGCCTCAGTTCAAGACACGTGATGTTCCCGACCCATATCATGGGGAAGAAATCGTTTTTTACCGGGTGCGAGAGATGATAGAACGGGCAGCGGAGGGAGTATTCGCGTACTTACACGAGTCTTTGAACGACAACAAAGTTACGTAAAACGAGAGGGTTGAAAGCCTAATTCGTGTCACGCCCCTAAAAAGTCAAGGCTACAATCTTGAACATCATTATTAACGCTCATAGAATAGTGTCCCGTTGCGTGGTAATCGGCTCTAGCGCGGGTTTCCACCAGCGGGCGTAACCGAGTTACGTCGTCATGGACGCTCTTGATGTCAGGGAGCGTTGTGTCACAAACCAAAGAGTTTTGTTGAGGTAAGAAAGATGGAACAAGAAAAAGACAATTTCTGGCTCTACATCGGCGGTATCATCATAGCGACTGTTGTCGGCGTTTTCCTGTTGAAGAGCAGGGAAATGGAAAGCGTGCCCGCCAAGGCCTATGAGGAAACAAGGGCACAAATCGAGAAACAGATCGAGAACGCAAAACCCTAGGAAATTTTGCCGCTGAAGCAGGAGCCAATACCTGCAAGGCAAGCGCTAAAACCGGAGGAAAAAATAACGGCTCGGAGGAGCATCTGATCGCTAAGCTTTGTTGCGTAAGGAGGTTGAGAAAATCAGCCGTAGTTGCGGCCTAGCCCTCACCGGACTTATGCAACAAAGCTTCTTTTGGCCATTTTCAAACCCGTCTACTTAATCTCTCGTCGCGTACAATACGTTGCGCGCGGGGCGTTGTCGGTCAACTCCAAATCAGCTTTGTGTCGGACGGCTAGCAGCAGCGCCCATGATCGCGGACCCACTCAGCCAGTTTTTCTGCCTTATGCTCTGTAAGCTGCTCCCAAGAAAAACGCCATTGCCAATTGTCGGCGATCGTTCCGGGCGTATTCATGCGATGTCCATGACCCAATTCCAGGACATCCTGCATCGGTATTACCGCTAATCTCGCCACAGACGCGAGCGCGCATCGAACGAGGCTTTGCGGCATTCCCACTTTGTTATCCCCGCAATGATCAAGTAGGTATTCGGAAACACGATGACGCTGTTCCTCCGACAAGTTTTCGTACCAGGATAACGTCGTGTCGTTATCGTGAGTCCCCGTGTAGACCACGTTGTTCTCGGTGTGGTTATGGGGCAGATAAGGATTATCGTCGCCCCCGTCAAAGGCGAATTGCAGTATCAGCATGCCCGGAATATCAAACCGGTTGCGAAGCGCTTCCACCTCGGGTGTGATAATGCCCAGGTTCTCTGCAACCAAGGGTAAGCCCGAGCCGTTGAGCGTGGCGAATACCGTTTCCAGCAGGGCGTCGCCCGGAGCCTTCACCCAGCGGCCGTGAATCGCCGTTTCGGATTCGGCCGGTATCTCCCAGTATGCTTCGAAACCTCGGAAGTGGTCGATGCGTACCCAGTCGTAAAGCGCCAACTGACTCCGGAATCGATCCAGCCACCAGCGGAAGCCGGTCGCTTTCATGTGCTCCCAGTTATAGTGAGGATTTCCCCAGCGTTGGCCGGTAGCCGAAAAATAGTCGGGCGGCACTCCGGCCACGACGCGGGCATAACCGGTCTCGGTCAAATCGAAACATTCTCGACAGGCCCACACCTCGGCGCTGTCGCCGGCGACGAATATCGGCATGTCGCCGAACAACATGACTGCTCTCTGCTTGGCATAGCGTCTTAACTCCGTCCATTGCTCGAAAAAAACGAATTGCTCGAATTCAACCTGAGCGATGCGATCCGCCAGACGTAATCGGGCAGCTTCCAGCGCGGCTGGCTCTCGGTCCCGAATGGCGTTGGGCCATTCCTGCCATGCCTTGCTGCCGAGTTCCTCGCGTAGAGCAATGAACAGCGCATAATCCGATAGCCACCAGTTCTGCTTTTTAACGAATTCGTCATAAGCAGTGCGGTATTCGCTTTGCAAGCATGCTTGGAAGGAGCCGAAGGCCTGTTTTAGGCAACGAAATCGATAATCGGCGACCGAGATTTCGCCGATAGAATCCGGCGGCGCCGGTAGCCAGCCGCGATCAGACAGCCATTTAAGATCTATCATCAGCGGATTGCCGGCATGGGCCGACAAGCACTGGTAGGGTGAGCCATCGGCATGGGTCGGATTAATCGGAAGCGTTTGCCAGACGCTTATGCCGCAGTCAGCCAGAAAATCGACGAATCGATAAGCGTTTTGACCCAAGTCCCCGTTCCCGAGACTGCCGGGCAGGGACGTGATATGCAGAAGAATGCCGGCCCGACGCCGGTCCAATATGCTGTGTGCGTGCGTCAATTCCCCACCTTAACGACTATGAGTTGGGACTTTCCCAGATATGCTTTCGCTAGCGCTTAACGGGATGTTTGGAGATTTGGAGCGTCTTTTTCGCGGATATTGCTGGACGACAGTGGTTTGATGTCAAGAGACAAGTGCAAGTTAAAAGGCGTATCAAGCTGATTTGTTCCTTGCCGGGATTCCGGCAAATACGTTTTCGAGGACGGCTGTGCAATCCACCCGACGGGCGCCCGGGATTCGCCGCGGGTGTTTTGAGGGCATTGCGCGCGCAATTTTTCGATCACACTAGCTGGCTAAGGGGGATCTCGGAGAGATCGAGCGAAATAGCGATGTGGGCGCCATTCAAAACGCAAGAGCTTTTTTTATCAAATAATTTTCGATGGCGCTTTAAGCGCCAATGCAGAAAGCCGGAAGATTAACCGAGCCTCAACGGGCGAAATGCAGCCGCTGTCCGAGAGCGTCCGGAGTCACCAGAACCACGCCACCCGGACTGACATAGAACCGTTTTCGATCTTCTTCCGGATTCTCCCCGATCACGGTATTCGGTGGAATATGGCAGCCCTTGTCGATGATCGCTTTGGTAATGCGGCAGTGCCTGCCGACGTTAACATCCGGCAATATCACTGAATCCTTTACCTTGGAGTACGAGTTCACGCGGACATTGCTGAACAGCAGCGAGTGCCTGACTTCGGCGCCGGAGATAACACAGCCGCCGGATACCATGGAATCTACCGCCATTCCACGGCGATCGTCGTCGTCGAACACGAACTTGGCGGGAGGGGTTTGTGCCTGATAAGTCCAAATCGGCCAATCCTTATCGTACAAGTTAAGCTCGGGATCGATGCCGATCAGCTCCATGTTGGAGGCCCAATAAGAGTCCACAGTACCGACGTCTCGCCAGTACGCTTGTACGCCACTTTGTACATCGCGGAATGGATAGACAAATACTCGATATTTTTTAATTACCGCGGGGATGATGTCTTTGCCGAAGTCGTGACTCGAACCCGGTGTGTCCGCATCTTTGATGAGCTGTTCGAACAAGAAGCCGGTGTTGAAGACATAAATGCCCATGGACACTAATGCATGATCGGGCCGATTCGGCATGGGCGGTGGATTTTCCGGCTTTTCGACAAAGTTGGAGACGCGTTTGTCTTCACTGACATGCATGACTCCGAACGCTTTCGCCTCGGCTAGCGGCACCTCCATGCAACCGATGGTCAAGTCGGCCTGCATTTCCACGTGGTAGGCCATCATCAAGCCGTAATCCATTTTGTAGACATGGTCGCCGGCGAGAATCAGGATATATTCAGGGTCCCTTTGGCGGAAGATATCCAAATTCTGGTATACCGCGTCGGCGGTCCCGGCATACCAAGCTTCCTGAAGGCGCTGCTGGGCAGGCAGGATATCGACAAACTCGCCCAGTTCGGCTCGTAAGAACCCCCAACCCTGCTGAATATGCCGAATTAACGAGTCCGCTTTATATTGCGTTAATACGCCAACTTGTCTGATGCCCGAGTTTATGCAATTTGAAAGTGGGAAATCGATAATTCGAAATTTGCCGCCGAAAGGCACGGCCGGTTTGGCTCGCCACTCGGTCAGCTTATGTAATCGTGTTCCGCGGCCTCCAGCCAGAATAAGAGCCAAAGTATGCCTAGTAAGGCGGCTGACGAAACGGGATGCATGCATCGACTCTGGCATGAAAGGCTCCTTTAGACTGTGCCATCCACTGGGGGCGCAAATTTGATACCATAACGCCCAGGTGTTTCGGGCATTTGCCAACGGCTATATTTTACTATCAGAGGCCAAATAAAGTGAACTCGACCGACACACAATCCGCGAACGAAGCCGGCGGCGTTTTGCCTCAGATGGATTCTGAATTGCAGCGGATCGTTCTGGCGCGCCACCACGATCCGTTTGCGGTTTTGGGTCGGCATCGGACCGAGGGTGGCGATGTCATCCGGGCGATTGTTCCGCAAGCCGAGACGGTGCGGATCGGGGAGCGAGGCCCGGATATGCAACGCATTCCCGGCACCGATGTGTTCGAATGTCATCTGGATCATGATTCCGTTCCCGAACATTACCGCCTGTTATGGACGGACAAGTCGGGGCAGCCGCAAAGCCATATCGACCCGTATACGTTTCCGCCGCAGCTTTCCGACTTCGACCTTTACCTTTTCGGCGAAGGCAAACATTGGCATATCTATCGTATCCTCGGTGCCCATCCGCACACCGTGGACGGGATCGACGGCATCCTGTTCGCAACATGGGCGCCGAACGCGGAGAGAATCAGCGTGGTGGGCGATTTCAATGCCTGGGACGGGCGGCGGCATCCGATGCGGGTCCGGGGCAACAGCGGAGTGTGGGAACTATTCATTCCCGAGCTCGAACCCGGAACGCTGTACAAATTCGAAATTCGCAACCGCCAGCAGGGTACCGTTCTTTTAAAAACCGATCCTTACGGCCGGCAGTTCGAGCTACGCCCGAATACCGCTTCCTTGGTCGTGCCCGACCGGGCTTACGATTGGAATGACGACGATTGGATGGAACATCGCGCGAACTGCGATTGGCTCCACGAGCCCATGTCCGTTTATGAGGTCCACTTAGGGTCTTGGCGGCATGATGCCGAAGGCGAATTTCTAAACTACCGGGAGCTGGCCAAGCAACTCGTGGCCTATGTCAAGGAGCAGGGCTTCAGCCATATCGAATTACTGCCGATCACCGAGCATCCTTTCGATGGATCGTGGGGTTATCAAACCACCGGCTATTTTGCGCCCACCAGCCGTTTCGGTACTCCGGAGGATTTCCGCTACTTCGTAGATTACTGCCATCAAAACGGAATCGGTGTCTTTCTGGACTGGGTGCCCGCTCATTTTCCGAAGGACGCGCACGGGTTGGCCTGGTTCGACGGTACGCCGCTATACGAACACGAGGACCCGCGGCTCGGCGAACATCGCGACTGGGGTACGCTGATCTACAACTACGGCCGAAACGAAGTCCGCAATTTTCTGATCGGCAGTGCGTTATTCTGGCTGGAAGAATTTCACCTCGACGGACTTCGCGTCGATGCGGTCGCCTCGATGCTTTACCTGGATTATTCCCGTGAACCCGGCGACTGGATCCCCAACAAGTACGGCGGCAACGAGAATCTGGAAGCGATCGCCTTTCTGCGCGAGCTCAATACCGTGACGCACCAGCAATTTCCAGGCACGCTTATCATGGCCGAAGAATCCACCGCCTGGCCGCAGGTGACCCGTCCCACCTGGACCGGGGGGTTGGGCTTTTCGATGAAATGGAACATGGGCTGGATGCACGACACCTTGCTCTACATGAGCAAGGACCCCATCCATCGCCATTATCATCACGATCAGCTGACCTTCGGCTTGCTGTACGCGTTCACGGAGAATTTCATACTGCCGTTCTCCCATGACGAAGTCGTCCACGGCAAGGGTTCGATGCTGCAAAAAATGCCGGGAGACGATTGGCAGCGTTTCGCCAATCTGCGTTTGCTGTACACCTTCATGTTCACTTATCCGGGCAAGAAGCTGCTGTTCATGGGCTGCGAGTTCGGTCAAGGCGGTGAATGGAATTTCAGCAAGGCTTTGGACTGGTATGTACTCGAGTACCCCAATCACAGCGGACTCAAGCAACTGGTGAGCGATCTCAACCGCCTTTATCGGGAAAACCCGGCGTTACATAGGTTCGATTTTGAACAAAAAGGCTTCGAATGGATCGATTGCCACGATGCGCCTCAGTCGACTCTGAGCTATCTGCGGCGGTCCTCCGACGAGTTCGCGGTCATGGTGTTCAATTTTACCCCGGTGCCGAGGCAGAACTATCGCATCGGCGTGCCGGAGCCCGGCGTCTACCGAGAGATCTTCAATTCCGACTCGCGTCATTACGGCGGGAGTAATATCGGCAATAGCGCCGTGACCACGGAAGCAAAGGAATGGATGGGAAGGCCGTATTCCATCAGTCTTACACTGCCCCCTTTGGCCGGAATCGTTTTGACTTGCGAGGTTCTTAAGGAGGATGAACCGGAACCTCCCGAATGAAGAAAATACTCTTCGTCACCAGCGAGGCGTATCCGCTCATCAAGACCGGGGGGCTCGCCGACGTCTCGGGAAGCCTGCCGATAGCCTTAAAGGGCCTAGGCCACGATGTCCGCATACTGCTTCCGGGATATGCTTCGGCCATGGCGGCAGGTCATTTCGAACAGGTCCGACTGCTGCACGGCGATGGCGAAATTGCCATTCTGGAAGGCGTTCTGCCCGGTTCGACGGTACCGGTTTGGCTGCTCGCCCATCCCCAGTACTTCGGGCGGTCCGGCAATCCATATTTGGGGCCGGATGGAAAACCCTGGCCCGACAATCCCGAGCGGTTCTCGTTGTTGTGCCATGTTGCCGTGGAGATGGCCATGAATCGGCTGGGACTCCGATGGAAGCCCGACATCGTGCACTGCAACGATTGGCAAACCGGTTTGGCACCCGCGTTGCTCAGCGACGAGCCGGGACGGCCAGCCACCGTTTTCACGATCCACAATCTCGCCTATCAGGGAGTCTTTCCTCACGAAACCTTCGTCAAGCTGCGCTTGCCGAATCGATTTTGGTCCAGTCAGGCGCTGGAGTTTTACAACCAGTTGTCCTTCATCAAAGGAGGATTGGTTTTCGCCGACCGGATCACTACCGTGAGCCCTCACTATGCCGAGGAGATTCAGGGAGAGGAGTTCGGTGCCGGACTCGAAGGCTTGCTCAAGCATCGCCGGGAGCGGCTCAGCGGCATACTCAACGGTATCGATGCCGACGCTTGGAATCCGGCCACCGATCCCTTCATTGGGACGAATTTCGACATCGATTCGCTGGAAAAAAGGCCGGCCAACAAAGCGGCGTTGCAGCGGGCGTTCAAGCTGGCGGAGGATGACGGGATCGTTTTGATGGCTTGGGTCGGGCGCTTGGTTCAGCAAAAAGGCATCGATCTCGTGATCGAGCTTCTGCCCAAGCTGATTCGGATGCCCATTCAGCTCGTCATCGTGGGCAGCGGCGAAGCCCGATACGAGCAGATTCTATTGCACTGGGCACGTCTGTATCCCGATCGTATCGCGGTCAAGCTGGGTTACGACGAGCCGAGCGCGCACCTAATCGAAGCCGGTACCGACCTATTCCTGATGCCTTCCCGGTTCGAGCCCTGCGGTCTCAATCAGATGTACAGCCAACGCTACGGGGCCGTGCCGGTCGTACGTCATGTGGGCGGTTTGGCGGATACCGTGGACGATGCCAACGCCACGAATCTGACGATGGGCCGGGCTACCGGGGTGGTTTTCCGCGATGCTGCCGCCGATGATTTGTTCCACGCCTTGAATCGAGGTTTCGTGCTTTGTCAGAATAAGGTGCTTCGGGAGAAGGTCCAAAAAGCCGGTATGAGCAAGGATTTTTCTTGGCAGCAAAGCGCTCAGCGTTATCTCGATTTGTACGATCGGGCCATGGCCGATCGCCTGACTGCCGACAGCTTGCTGCGTCTCGACGTGGAAACCTAAGCTTTTCGTGCCGATATGTGGCTACGTCTCGCCTTTATCGCAATCGCCGTCACAGTCTCGAATGCCCCGGCCGCCGCTCAGGATTTGTCGACCATCGAGCTGTTCCACCGTCCGTCGGATGAGATGGTGCCGTTGATCCAGCCCTTGCTGGGGCCGGGCGATGTCGTGATCCCCGCCCGCGATCGGCTTATTCTGAAGGCCGACCCCGGAAAGGTCGAAGAAATCCGCGACTTGGTTCGGCAGCTCGATAAAAGTTCGCACAGACTTCTGATCACGGTCACTCAAGGCCGTGATCTGTCCACGGAAACCTTGAATGCGCAGGGGCGTTTGCGCGGACGGATCGATCTGAACCGTCCGGCCGATTCGGATATTCGTATCCGCGGGCATCTTTATCAGTCGGAAGGCCGCGATTCAGCCGGCCACACGCAACAGTTGCAGACTCTGGAGGGGCGATCCGCCTATATCGAAGTCGGAGAACAGATCCCTGTTCCGACTCAATCCTATTACGGCTATGGGTACGGCTACAGCGAAAACATCGAATACCGGCCGGCAACCACCGGATTTGCGGTAACGCCCAGATTGTCCGGCAGCGAGGTGATCATAGAGCTGTCGCCTTGGTCCGACCGGCTCAGCCGGGACCGGTTCGGCGTCATCGACACGCAAAGCGCACACACGGTAATACGGGCCGCGCTCGGCGAATGGGTCGAGATCGGCGAACAAGTGGAAACGTCCGTCCGCGAAGAAAGCGGGCTCGCCAGCCGAAGCTATTCCACCCGCAGCCAGCAAAACAGGATTTTTCTCAAGGTCGAGGATTTGGACGCGGGTAAGCCTTGACGACCATTATTCCTCCCTCAACGCCAAGGCCGGAGTTAGTCTGCTAGCCCTCCATGCCGGATAGAGTCCGGCGATCAACGCCGCGGTAATCGAAAGAAGCGGCGCTTGCCACAGCTCCACGCCGGAAACCGCCAAATCCATGCTCCAGCCGAAAGACCGAAGGTTGATGACCTTGACCAGTGCCATGGCCAGGGCGAACCCCAGGGGCAGTGCAAGAACCCCGGCGCAAAGGCCCAGAAAACTGGTTTGCGTGAGCACGAGGCCGATCAGTTGCCGCGGCGTCATTCCCAGCGATCGCAGCACGGCGAATTCCCGCGTCCGTTCGAGCTGTATCGCCAGCAGCGCGCTCAGGATCCCGATCAGCGCGACCCCGACGGCGAGGAGGCGCAGCACATGGGTGACGGCGAAGGTGCGTTCGAAAAACTCCATCGAGGCTTGCCGGATTTCGATATTCGAACGGATCAGCACGGTGCCGGGTTGCCGAGTCAGGTCCTGTATTTTCGCTTTTACCGCTTCTGCCGTAATCCCGCTTGCGAGATAAAGGCCGAGCGAGGTTACGCCGGTATCGTTCCAAAGGTCCGCATACAAGTCCCGTCGCAGGACTGCGAGTCCCTGATCCGAGCGGTAATCGAAAAAGACTCCGGCGATGACAAACGGCTTCGGACCTCGTGACGTGCTCAACATTAAGGAATCGCCGGCTCCCAGCCCGTGCCGCGTGGCAAAAGGTTCGGAAACGATGACGACCGGCTCGGCCATAAACCGCTTCCAAACCGTCTGATCGTCGGCCGATTTGAAACGGAACGTCGGCCGCTCCGGGTAAGCCGGCTGAAACGCCAGGAGCTCGATGCGGCCGACTGAGGATTCGGCGAAGGTCCGGCGTCCGAGGCTGAAGCCCGCGATGCCGGGCAAGCGAACGGCGTCCTCCAGCAGGGATGAGGGCAAGGGTTCGCTCGCGATGCCGGTTTCCGTGGGACGGGCCACGTAAAGATCGGCCTGAAGCAGTTGTTGCAGCCAATCGGCGATGGTGAAGCGAAAGCTCTCCACCATCATGCCGACGCCGATGGCGACGGCTACCGAAATGCTCAATGCCGCCGTCGCCAGACCGGTTCGGCTCAAAGCGGCGGACGTGCCTCGGATGGCCAGGCGGACGATTGGCCTGGCGGTGCGCGGACACAGTCTGGTGAGGCCCAGCATCGCTGCGGGGATAAAGAGCGCATAAGCCCCCGCCAGCAGGAAGATCCCGACTATCGCCGTAATCAGACCGGCCGCCGGCCAGTTCAGGAGGAAGACTCCGAGGATTCCGCTTGCTATCCCCAATAAAGTCAATTTCGGCAGCCACCGGCGCACGCTCTGTTCCAGGCCGGAGCGGCGCTGGGCGCGGACCGGCCGGGTCGAAGCCGCATCCAGGGCGGCGGGCAATGCCGCCAATACCGAGGCCGAGATTCCGATCGACAGGCTGCGCAGTAAAGCCGCGGGAGAGACCGAAAACTCCGTCACCGTGACGACGAAATACATATCGCTGATGGTGCGGGTGATTTGATCCAGGAGACCGCGAGCCGCGACCAATCCCAGCATCAATCCGAGCAAGCTGCCGAAGAGACCGAGCAGTCCGGATTCCAACAGGATTTCGCTCATGACCTGTCTGCGAGTGACTCCGACGATGCGGAGATTGGCGAGCAGCGGGCGGCGTTGCAGCACCGTGAAGGTCATCGTGTTGTAGATCAGGAAAAGGCCGACCAGCAGCGCCATCAGACTCATGGCTTTCAGGTTGATTTCGAAGGCATGGGCCATGCGCGCGGTTGCGGTGTTTCGTCCCGCGGCATCGATCAGCGCGGTGTTTTCGGGCAGCATGCCGCGTAGCTTCTCCAGTTCGCGGGATTCGTCGGGCAAGACGAGGTCGATGCGGTCGAGCCCGCCGATCTTGCCCAGTATCTCCTGGGCCGTGGCGATGTCGGCGAGCAGCAGGCCTTCCAAAGCGGGATCGGGCTTTTCCTCGGGATCGACATAGCCGACCACGCGTATCGTCCGCGGCGTGCCCGCGACCTCCACGGTCAGGTTGTTGCCGGGGCCGATGTTGAGCCGCTGGGCGGTGACACGGGAAATCAGCGCCGTATCGGGCTCCGTCAGAAGATCGACCACCGCGGCGAACGAGGATCGAGTGAGCCCTTGCCGTATCGGGCTTTCAGCGAAGGGGTCGAAGCCGGCGAGTCGCAGGGTCTGATCGTGCGCCGCGACATAGCCCTCGACGACGGGCGCCATGGGCACATCGCCTAAATCCCGTCTGAGCTTGGGATAAAGCGTCTCATCGAGGAGTCCGGCCCCGGCGACGATGTGATGGGTAGTCTTGCCGGTCAGCGCGCTCATCGACAGCTGAAAGGCGCGGCGCGAACTCTCTACGGCCAAATCCACCGAAACCAGCATCGCTACCCCGAGGGCGATCCCCAGAATCGCCAGCACGAGCTGTAGCGGATGCCGGTAAAAGTGCCGGCGATTGGCTTTGTTCAGCAGCGTCATCGTGACATGAGCCTGCCGTCCCGCAGCTCCCACACCGCATCGGCGCGCTCGGCCACTTCCCGGCTGTGGGTGGCGACCAGCAAGGTTTTGCCGCGCCTTCTGACGGCGTGATCGAGGAGATCCAGAATGTGCCGCCCCGTCGCGCTGTCCAGATTGCCGGTCGGTTCGTCGGCCAGAATCAGCGAGGGATCGTGCACCAGCGCCCTAGCCAGGGCGACCCTTTGTTGTTCGCCCCCGGACAGCGAATCCGGATAGCTGTCCTGCCGGTCGGCCAAACCGACTTCTTCGAGCAGCGTAACTGCCCGGCGCCGGGATTCGTCGGCGGAAAGGCCGTTCAGTTCGGCGGGCAGGGCGACGTTTTCCAGCACCGTCAAGGTCGGCAGCAGATTGAAGAACTGATAGACGAAGCCGATATGGCTGCGCCGGAACAGGGTTCGCTCCGGTTCGCGCAGTCGGTTCAGATCGAGATCTCGAACAATGATCGATCCGGAGTCTGCCACGTCCAGACCTGCGATCAGATTCAAAAGAGTCGATTTCCCCGATCCGCTCTGTCCCAGCAAGGCCACGAAGCGCCCTTCGCCGATGTCGCCGTCGATACCCTGGAGCACCGGACGCAGTCGGTCGCCCTCCCGATAACCATGAGTCACGCCGCGCAGCATCAGCAGCGGTCGCTCGGAATGGATGGCGGCGGGGGCTTCGGTATGCAAGTTGCCTTTGGTACTGTTCGTGGCGAAACTCAAATCACATCGTCACCCCGGCATGGAAGGGGCCGACTAAAGGCCCGTTTGCGATTGGGACTGCCGGGGTCCAGGTTACAAGGACGTAGACGCCCCGCCATCCTCGGCCTCTGGATTCATGTCCCACAGTCGCTGTGCGGCACCCTGCGGGCGCTTCGCGTGCAAATCGGCCTCGCCACGCTACGCCGTCCCGCTTCGCTCGCGAGTCCTGGGCAGTCCTTCCCTGGCCTGCCCGCTCGCCGCATTGCGCCTCGCCCTGCCGATTTGTCCGGCACAAATTTGCCAGGAGCAAATTTGGACGTGCGCAGCACGGTCCGAAGGACGAACCCCGGGGACGGGGTGAGCAAGCCATGCCGGAATGACGACCAATACTGACATTTCTTCCTTTGCGTGCGGTAAACGGCCGACACCGCCCTAAGACGGTAAGTCGAAGTAATGGATGCTGAACAGATTGCAGTCGTCCAGCCAACATCCTCGGACCCTGAATCCCGCCGTCCGGGCCAGCCTTTGAAATTCTTCGACCGTGTACTTGTAGGAATTTTCCGTGTGCACCGATTCGCCGTCGGCAAATGTGAGGACTTCTCCGGCCAGGTGAATTTCCTGCGCGCCGCGGCTGATCAGGTGCATCTCGATGCGGCTTTCTCGGGCATTGTAGAAGGCATAGTGATAGAACCGGCCGGGATCGAAATCGGCGTCCAACTCGGTGTTGAGGCGGTGCAACACGTTCAGGTTGAACTCACGGGTCAGTCCTTGCGCGTCGTTGTAGGCCCGGTGCAGCACCGCCGGATCCTTCTTGAGATCGACGCCGATCAGCAAACCGCCGTCCGGTTCCACGAGTCGAGCGACCCGTCGAAGGAAAGCCAGAGCCTCTCCGGGCTCGAAATTACCGATGGTCGATCCGGGGAAAAACACGACTTTTTTCGATTCGGCCGATGCCGGAGGCGGCTCGAACGGTTCCAAGCCGGCGGTATAGTCCATGCACATCGCGTGCACCCGCAACCATGGGTATGCGGCTCCCAGCGCCTGCACCGAAAGTTTCAGATGATCCTTGGAAATGTCCATCGGCATGTAGACGGCGGGGTGCAGGGTTTCCAGCAGGAGCTGCACTTTTTGGCTGTTGCCGCTGCCCGGCTCGATGAGGATACAGTCCTTGCCGATGGTTTCCGCGATCTCTTGAGCGGAGTCGCGGAGAATGCCGATTTCAGTGCGGGTCGGGTAATACTCGGGCGTCTCGCAAATGGCCTCGAACAATTCGCTGCCCCGCTTATCGTAGAACAGTTTCGGGGGCAGTCGTTTTTTCGGGCTGAAGAGGCCGCTCAATACCTCGTCGAGGATATCCGCCTGCGCCGGCTCCCGGTCCGTGAATCGGATGCGCCGAGCGGTCATGAGCCATCCTCCGCCAAGCGGATACCGGTAAACTGCCAGCGGTCCGGCGGATAAAAAAAGTTTCGATAAGTGGCGCGGATGTGCGACTCCGGCGTCGCGCACGAACCGCCTCGGAGCACCATCTGATTGCACATGAACTTGCCATTGTATTCGCCGATCGAGCCGGCCAGCGGCTTGAATCCGGGGTAGGGCGCATAAGGGCTCCGGGTCCATTCCCAGACGTCTCCGAAAATCTGCGCGATATCGCCTCCTTCCGTTTCCGAAGTCGCAGCGGGATGATAGCGGCCCGATTCGCGGAAATGACCCCGAATCGTGCAACGGGACGCGGCGCATTCCCATTCCGCTTCGGTCGGCAGGCGTTTGCCCCGGAAACGGGCATAGGCGTCCGCTTCGTAGAAGCTGACGTGGCAAACGGGTTCGCTTTCGTCGAGAGGGTGCATTCCCGACAAAGTCATCAGCCACCATTCGCCCTCGATGTTCTCCCAGTACAGCGGAGCCTGCCAGCCACGCTGCCTGATCGCCGTCCAACCGTCGGAAAGCCACAATTCCGCCCGCCGATAGCCGCCGGCCTCGACGAACTCCAGGTATTCGCCGTTGGTGACGAGGCGCGAGGCGAGGCGGTAGTCCCGGAGGTAAACCTTGTGGCGGGGTGTTTCGTTGTCGTAGGCGAAGCCCGAGCCGGCATGGCCGATCTCTTCGATCCCGCCGCCGTAGTCCAGCCATCCCAATGCCGACGCGGCCGGAGCTTTCGGATGGTTCGCGTGGCGATAGGCCGGCCTCAGGGGATTGACGGCAAAGTTGTATTTGATGTCGGTGAGGAGAAGTTCCTGATGCTGCTGCTCGTGATTCAAGCCGAGCAGGAGGCGCGAAGCGATTTCATCCTTGTCCGACGGCGGCGGGGCAGTCAGCAATTCAGCCATGGCTTCGTCCACGTAAGCGCGATACCGGTAGATCTCCTCTACGGTGGGCCGCGCCAACAGGCCCCTCTGAGGCCGTGGAAAGAAGCTTCCGACGGTTTCGTAATAAGAGTTGAACAAATAACCGTATCGTTCGTGAAAGAGCCGGTAAGGTTTCAGGTAAGGGATCAGCAGGAAGGTTTCGAAGAACCAGGTGGTGTGGGCCAAATGCCATTTCGGCGGACTGACGTCGGGCATCGCCTGGATGACGTAATCCTCGACGGCCAGCGGCGCGCACAAGGTTTCGCTGTCCCTGCGAACGGCCCGGTAGTCCTCGAGCAAGGCATCGGTCGGATTCTCTTTGCGCGCGAAGCGAGCGGAACGATCGGCTTGTATCATGTGTTACCTCCCTGGATCGCAGGGGGCATTCTAAAACGCCGAGCCTTTCAAGGCTAACCGTAGTGTTACTACAAGGAGTAATCCCATTCGGGATTCGAGTGAACATTACGTAGGGTGGGTTAGCCCCTAGTCTCCGCTCGGGACAGGCTCCGCGTAACCCACCGACCCTTCGACTTGGCTCAGGACAGGTCCGAGGTCGCTCGGTGGGTTACGGCGCACGCGAAGCACAGTGATCGGCGATCGGTCAGTGCTGACGTGCGCCTAACCCACCATCGATGGGTTTCGCTTCGCTCTACCCATCCTACAAAATGAATGCCTGATTGAAAGCGATTTGGAAGAAATTCCGGCACAAGAGGAGAATCTGTCAGAGCACTTTGAAACAGCGCAGTGCTTGACGGAAAGCGATCGTTGTCAGAATGTCAGAACAATAGCTTTTTTCCGGCCGAATCGATTCATAGTCGATTATCGGAAATTCGGCGTCGAATCAGAACTGTTCACGAAACCCCGTCCACCATTCGCCGTCAGCCCGTGTCAAGAAAGCTTGGCCTGCATGAACGGCAGCCGTCACCTCGCTTCTGCGGGCATGCACCAAAGCCAGCGTCGGCGCCCGGTGATAGCTGCGGCACCGGTTGCGATACAGCGGATCGATAAGCCAGGCTTCCAGCCGGCCCTGCACGGCCGTCGCGCCGCGGCGGTCGGCATCGAGCAGCAGGGATGCGAAAATTTCGTTCTCGTTATTTTCGTCCGCGACGATCTGCATCACCTCCGCGATGCGGCTGGGCGAAAGGTAATAAAGATACCATCCCGACAGCTTACCGTTCGAATCGCGGACCTGCCGTCCGATCAGCGGACCCCGCGAGGTCACGCTCGACATCTCGTCCAGCAGCCAGGCCAGATAGGATTTGCCGTAATCGGGGTGAAGACGCCAGCGCGCCGAGAGCCTAGGCCAAGCCGCCGCCATGGCTTCCGGCGCGAGATCTTCCTCGACAAGCTTTTCGGTGGAACGTGCCGGACGCAACATGCCGTTTTTCAAGAGACTCCGTGCCGCACCGTCGAGCAGCACCGAAAGCGGTCGGGACATGCTTACGACCGGCCTGAGAGCAGGATGCTTCCGGCCGATGTATTGGCTGGCGAATGCCGCCGGCCGGAGTAACCGTATCCAGCCCAAGGAGTGCAGGTGCGCGGTCTGTCCTCCCAGTTGCTCCCACAAATAACGCCCCTGGTCGTTTGCGCCGTCGGTAATCGATAAATCCTGAGGACCGCCGAGAAAGTGCCGAAGCAAGAATACGCCGGCGCCCTTGGCCCTTGCCTCCGGAAGTGTCGCGAACGGTCCGCTGCACGCCATGCGTATCGGCCGGCCGTCGAAGATCATCCGCTGCACGCTCACTCTCAGAAATCCGCCGATTCGGCCTTGAGCATCCTCGTAGACCAGCGACGGAATCTCGGGATCGTAGCCTGGCGGATCGAGACACATGCGGCGTACATAATCGGCCAGTCGGTCCGGTGCCGCGGAGCGATCCGAGCGGAATACCCGTTCGAGGACTGCCGCTACCGCCGCGATGTCATTAGACGTGAGCGGGCGAATGGACTGGCGCCGCAGAATCCTGACTCGCGCCGGCTCAAGCGACATCGGTGAGATTCCGCCGGCTTTCGATATAAGCCGCAATTCGGCTTACCGAGCGAAATTTTTCCAGGTTCAGATCCAAGTCGTCGATCGATACCGAGATGCCGAACTCCCGCTCCAATTGAGCGATCAAGTTGACGAGCAGTAGAGAATCCAGCAATCCGGCGTCCACCAGATCGGTATCGGGCTCGGGAATTTCGATGTTGAGGCGATCGAAGAGGAGGCGCGTAACGGCTTGCATCAGTGACTCGGTGCTTTGAGGCATTTTGTTCTCCGGTGCTCATGGGCCAATAAATCGAATAGCAGACGGTCCAGGTATCGATCGCCCAACCGGTGACAGCGTCGTTGCCGCCCGATCGGTCGAAAACCGGTTTTCTCCAGAACGCGGATCGACGCGACGTTTCCCTCCACGGCCCACGCGTTAATCGCTTGCAGCCCCAAGCTGCCGAAGCCGTGGTCCAGTAACTGGCGGACTGCCTGGGTCGTATAACCGCCGGTTGCGTACGTCTTGTCGCCGAGCACGTACCATAAAGTGGCGGTTTTGAAGAAATCCGTGATGCTGCTGAGCCCGACGATGCCAATCGGCTGTTCGCTCTCCGGCGGCGCGAAAAGGCGTAAACAGTGGATGTCGCGCTGGACCATCACCTGCAACAGCATTGGCGTCAGGATTTGCACGTCGCCGCCGAAGTCCAGCCATCGATAGTTCTCTTCGGCAGCGAGCCAGTCGGCGGCGGTCGCCAACCACTTGCCGTCAAGGTTCCACAGCTGTGTCATGTTGAAAGAGGCTCCGCAAACGAGGCCGGTCGATTTTGCCGTTAGCGTTCTTGGGGAGTCGCTCCAGTGGCAGCCAATGCATCGGTAACGCATAGCCCGGGAGCAATCGAGACGCCTGCTCTCGCAAATGGGCTGCCGACACCGTTGAACCCTGCCGCGGTACGTAGGCGCAGCAGATGGCATTGCCCTCGAATCCGTCGGTCGGCATGGCTACTACGGCACATTCTTCGAGGCTCTCGATCGAATGGAATGCCGCTTCGACTTCTCCGAGCTCGATCCGGTAACCACGGCTCTTGATCTGGGTGTCGGCGCGTCCAACGAAGTAGAACAGGCCATCTTCGCCTCGTCTCGCCAGATCGCCGGTCTGGTAGATGCGGTCTTCGGAGCCCGCCGCGTGGGGATGGGGCAGAAAGGCCGCAGCGGTTTTCTCAGGGTCCTTCCAGTAACCGGGGCTCAGGCCCGCTCCCCCGATGTACAAATCGCCGATTTCGCCGGGCGGAACTTCGTTCAGTTTCGAGTCCAGCACCAGCAACTCTTCGCCGGCGCAAGCGGTGCCGATCGGAATGTTAGCCAGACCATTCCGTGGGCATTCGGGGACGGTGTAATAACTGCTTGCGATGGTTGCTTCGGTCGGACCGTAAAGATTGGTAAACCGGACGTGCGGCAGTCGCTGCATGAAATGGATGAGGATCGGAGTGGGCAATACCTCGCCGCACCACAACATCCGCTTGAGAACCGGAAAGTCGTTTTGCATCACGACCCCGTGCTTGGCCATGAAGTTCAATACCGATGGGACCGAAAACCACTGATTCAACTCGGCCGAGCGGATGAATTCGGCGAGTTTGTGCGGCAATAAATTGAGCGCAGACGGGATCATGTGCAGCTCGGCTCCCGCCGAAAGCGTGCCGTAGATGTCGAACATGGACAGATCGAAATGCAAGGGCGTGTGGCCCGAAATCCGGTCGCCGGGTTCGATGCCGAAGTAACTCCGTGCCCACTCCACGAAGGCGATCACGTTACGATGAGTGATGACCACCCCCTTGGGGACGCCCGTCGAGCCGGAAGTGAATAGAATGTGCGCGATATCTAGCCCGTTGTTTTCGGTCTCCGGCGGTACGGAAGGATATGTGTCCACCTCGGTCATATCGAAGCATGCGGTGAATTTCCGTCCGTTCAAGCGATATTGCTCGATCGAGCCGATCATCATGGGGTAGTCGCCGATCTCTTCAAGGATGTCATCCAAGAGTTTCACCGCCTCGGACGAGACCAGCGCTCCCCACGGCTCGGAAATTCTGATCATCGGTGCCAGGCGCGCGGGGGGGCTGGTCAGATCGATCGGAACATAAACCGCATCTGCCTTGAGCACGCCTAGCATGGCCACGACGGCAGCCGGCGATTTAGGCAGCAACAGACAAATTCGATCGCCGCGGCGGCAACCGGCTTTTAGCAAATGCCAAGCCAAGCGCGAGCTGGCTGAATCCAGTTCTCCGTAAGTCAAGGAGGAGCTTCCCAGGGTAACGGCGATGGCATTCGGGCGCAGCTCGGCCTGTCGGGAGACGTAATCTTGCAACAGTTCGGGCACGGTGCTTACCCCTTTAGGGATTCTAGGGCTTTGCGAAAAACGATTGCCGTATGCTCCAGTTCTTCCTCGCTGGGCGGGATATCGAGAATGAAAGTACGATAGCCGAGCCCGACGTAGCTGGCGATTTCCCGTGCCACCCGTTCGTAACAGCCCACCAGATAAGGGCAAAACGTCTGGTAATTGTGGAAGGGGCCGAGCCAATAGGGGTTATCGTCGTCCACGGCCGCTGCATGCGACGACAGCTGTTTATGCCAGTCGGAGTCCGACACTTTCATTGCGAGATGATGGGTCAGCTGTCCTTCGCGGGTTTCCGGAAAACGCTCTAAGGCGGCCCGCCATGCCTGCTCGGCCGAGGAACGTGCCACGATGCCCACCCGAACGCCGCAGGGCACTCCGACATTCTTTTCTACGCCTCGCTCTTCATTCGGAGGCAAGGGATACTTGATCGCCGTCGCGCCTATCGCGTGAGCCGCCGTCATGCCGGCATCCGACGAGCCCGATATCAGGATGCCCGGCTGCAACGAAGGCGGCAGCTGCGGAGACATCTTAAGATTGTGGATACGGTAATACTTTCCTTCGAAGCTTACGCCCGCCGGGCTTTCCAGCAGTTGCCGGATAATCGTCGTGTACTCGACCGTACGCGCGTAGCGCTCGTCATGGGGCGTATCATCGCCAAGGGCCGACAGATCGTTGCGGAAGCCGCCGGCCAGCATGTTCAAATAGACACGCCGCCCGTACAGAAATCCTAGCGTCGCGACTTTCTTCGCGGCCGTATAAGGGTGCATATAGATCGGCTGAACGGCCACCAGCGGAGCTAAGGTCGCAGTGTGTTCCAGAATGATTTGACTCACCAGCCACGGGTCCGCCAGCGAGTTGTCGGTGTAGACCAGAATGCCTCGGCATCCGATACGCTCGCTCCAGCGGGCTACCTCGATGACACGCTGTCGATAGGATTTCGGATCGCCGGTAGTGGATTGAGGGCAGGTCGAGAAAACGTCGATCGCGTCAAGACCGATGCGGCTTTCTCCGGAAAAATCGGCAGATGCACTGTTACGCTGAAGCTGCGACATAAAGCCTTCCTTGGAAATGTCGTTCCAGATCGTTGGTTAAAGCCTGCCTAGCGTGCGCAAAGCGGCCATTGTCCTTTTCGGCCGGGCAGTCGGATCGCGATTGGGCTTGACGCTTTTTCGATTCGGTGTCCGTGAATCTCTGAGTCAAGAATTGGCGTGTCGTTGCCCGATCGATACGTTCATATAAACGTCTTGTGGTCCGGTTCGCCCATTCGTACGTTTACCTATCTTGTCGGGTACGCCGTCTTCAAACGGTCAGCAAAATAGCGCTGCATGAATCGGCCCGTCATCGGCAGAATGGCGACGCCGAGGGATACGTAACCTAACCGGATTCTGCGCCATGCTTCTTGCATGCCCGAAAAATCACTCCGCTGTCGTACTCGGTCCAGGTAGAGCAGGATGGCGTCGCGTGCCCGGCCCGCATGCCCGGATGCCAGATTATCGATGGTCTGGTGAAGTTGAATGATGGTGGGATCGATTCCGTAATGGCGGAGAATATCCGCAACCTGCATATAGCCGGCCCCGAGTCCGCTCAACTCGATGGCGAGATTGAGACCCAGCAGTTCCGGGAAATAGCGGTCCTTGAGCAGCCCGATAGCCAGCATGTAAACCGGCAATTCAAACGCGGCGTCGGTTAATCTTCGATCCTGGGCGAAGCCTTCGGTCTCGAACTCGGGAATCGCCAAGTCCAAGCTCTCCAGCAGCCGTCGATAGACATTGGCATGATTGCGTCCCGGTCTGCCGTTTCCCACCTCGTCGGCATAGATATGCAACAGATGCCGTTCGATCTCGCCGAGATTTTCGGAGGCCGTCGGAATGGCGGCCAGCCAGCAGCCGTCGACCAGAATGGACGGCGCCAGTTGCAGAATTGCCCAAAGACAAAACTCCCGCCCAATCCTGGGATTGCCGTTCAGGGGACGATAGCGCGCGGCTTCCTGCCGATAAGCGGCTTCTATCCACTCGCTGAAGGCCGCCGGATGATAATGGCGCAAAGAACGACGGATCGGTTTCAGCAAGTCCAGCCATCGGCTGCGGCCAAGAATGCGCTTCACCGCGATCGTCGCTTCGGGCGGGCAGTCGCCGGCGGATTCGGCACGGAGCAGCGCGGAGAAGAGCCGTCGGCGGCTCATGGCAGGCGGCGAGGGCTGGTATTTTTTCGGTCCAGCGCGTGCGTTCTGTGGAGTTGGCACTGCACGGGGTTCGCTAATGGACCGGCGAGCCGTTTCGCCGGCGTCGATTGCTTCCGATTCGGCATCGGGATTTTCGATCCAGTTGAGACAGGACCGCCGTTCCTCTTCGGTGAACACGCCGAACATGGCGCCACCGAATTGCATGGCTCGAATCAGCCGGCCGGCGGCTGGACATCGGAGATCCACATAAGGCGAGGTGCGCAATGCTTCGAGCATCGCACCGGGATCGTCCTCGGCCTGTGCCAGCCATTGATCAAGGCTACGCTCTTGGAGCATCACCCGACGATGGTAGCCGATGGCGTACCGGCGCTTCGCCCTAACGATGTCGGCCATGGCGTCGGCGGCCGTCGGGCGTCGATTCCGGTCGGCGGAGAAAGCGAGCAGAAGTGATTCGAACGCATGGCGGTAGAGGTGCCAGCCGGCGCGGATACGCGCCAAGTGGCCGTATTCCCGGAGGTGGGACTCCAACGCAGCTGATGCCAAAGGGCGGACAGCGTTCGAAAATCGTTCCCGTGCCGAAATCCAAGCGGTTTCAGGGCTATCCGAGAGAGTAGCCCACCAAGCCGAATCCAAAAAGCAATGAGCAAGGGTGTAGCCCAGCAGCTCCGGAAAGAAGGTACGGGGTTTGTGCATCAGGCCGAGATGGAGGCAGGGCATGCGCAGGGCGAAATCGGGGAAACGCCGGTCGCTGAAAAAAGTAGGGCTGTAAATGGCCGGGAGCGTTATGGTCGAATTCGTCAACAAGCTCCGGAAATGTAGGGAAAGGGGCGGTGAGTCGTCCTCCAGCCCGATCGTTCGGCAGTAAATCGCAAATAGGTGACCGTGCGCGGACAAATGGCCCGTGGCCGGCTGGGATACGCGGGCCAGCCACGCGCCTTCGAGCAACGCGCTTGGACTGAGAGCCAAGAGCAACGATCGTCGTTCGGCTGGGTCGGCGACATTCGGCGCGTTAACCGGCACCCAGGTTTCGAGTTGGAAGTCGGGTCGATTTTGCTGCTCTTGAGCTTCGATCAAAGCGGCTTTCACGAACTCTTCGGCGGTTTGCAGAGTTCCTCGATCGGGAGGATCGTTCAGCAGAACCTGGCAAAGAGAGCGGAAATCCGGCGACGCGGTCATGGCTGAAGACCTGGCTTGGTGAACAGATGATCGTCGATGACCAGGGAGTCGAGGCCGGACGTGAGCAATACGCCGGCGGCGTCCTCCACGCTGTGCACGATGGGTTTGCCCATGACGTTGAAGCTGGTGTTGAGCAGGACCGGCACGCCGGTTCGTCGATGAAATTCGCCGAGCAGCGCATGAAAACGCGGATTCCAGTCTTGCTTGAGCGTTTGCAGCCGACCGGTGCCGTCGACGTGGACCACGGCGGGCACCTGGTCAAGTACGGTGGGCCTGAAGCGCAGGGTACGATCCATATAGGGGCTTTCCTGGTAGTTTTCGAAGAAATTCGGACCGTGCTCGTGCAGAACGACCGGCGCATAGGGACGGAAGCGTTCGCGGAATTTCACGTCTCGGTTGATGCGCTCGCCCATGTCCCGCGACCTGGGGTCGGCCAGGATGGAACGGTTGCCCAGCGCGCGGGGACCGAATTCCGCGCGGCCTTGAACCCAGCCCAAGATTTTTCCCTGGGCCAGAAGATCCGCGGCAGCGGAGATCACGGCTCCGTCCGGCAAGTGTCGAACCGGAAGTTGTGCGTACTGAGCGAGACGTTCAATGGCGTCGCGCTTGATGCGGCTACCTAAATAAGGCGAAAGGCGGCGGGGTTCCGTCCGGCTTTCCGGATGGTCGTCGTGAAACGCCAGCAGGGCTGCGCCTAAGGCGGTCCCGTCATCGGCAGGTGCCGGCGGGACGTACAGCGATTGGAACGGCGTATGTGCCAACAGCTGACCGTTGCAGACCGAGTTGAGCGCGCATCCTCCTCCGAAAGCCAGATTATCGGACGAGGCGAGTTCGTGGAGATTGGCGATGAGCCGGTTGACGGTCTCGGTGAAGAAATGCTGGCCGGTATGGGCCAAATCCGCGACGGCCTCCGGTGCTTGATTCTTCAATCTCCGACGGGTTATCAGGCGGTTCAGGTACTCGAAGAATCGTTCGTAATCGGGAGCCAGGCGCAAGCCCTCGATCCGCATCGTGCCGCGCAGCCAGCTCAAGACCTCCTCGTCGATCCGTCCGTAGGACGCGAGCCCCATGACTTTCCATTCCTCGCCGCCTATCCAATCGAAACCGCATAGCTCGGTGAGCTTCATATAGTAGAATCCCAAGCTGAGCGGGCCGCGTGCTTCGAAGAGAGGTTTCAGGCGTCCGTTGCGATAGGCGAAGAACGCCATGGAGCCTTCCTCGCCATAAGAATCGATTACCGCGCAGGCCGCCTCGTCGAAAGGACTCCCGTAACACGCCAGCGCGGCATGGGTCAGATGATGGTCGTAATGGCGGAAACGGACGGATGCGCCGGGAAAGTCGCGGCCCAATGTTCGCGCCAGGTTGAGCCCGATCCGCCGCATGGCGTGGTGCTGGCAAGCCAGCATGTGGTGGATCTGATACATTTCCAGCCACGTGGTAAGACGGCGTCCTTTGCCGTTCAGGATGCCCCGGGGCGACAGCCAGCCGAGCATCTTCGCGAGTCTTTCGTAGATCGGCCGGGATCGGCGCCAGTTGCAAGCAATGACGAACTCATCGGCATCGCCGCAATGCTCGCTCAGAAGCTTAGGGATAAGGTATAGGTTGTCCGGCTCGCAATTCAGGGCGCGCTTGTATTGAAGGTGGCGTTCGGTAGCCTCCGCGAATAAGATCTCGCCCGCATGGTTCAGGATGGACAGCGCCGGATCGTGATAGGTCGCGCAGAGGCCAACATAATACGTTCGGGTGTCGTGTTTTTTCATCGCCGATTCCGAAAGCCTATGGACATTCTAACGAAAACTGCGGGGGTCGGGATTCCGAGAACGGTTCGTCTGCCGGATTTTCTACCGCCTTGGTGGTGCGGTTTCGGTCTCAGCCTGTTTATGCCGATCTGCATTTTCGCGTTTTTCGCAACCGGCCCCCATCCGGCGGTTCAGGCCTTGGCTTGGACATTGCCGATGGGCGCACTCTTTGCGGCCGATTGTTTCGGTCCTTCCGAGCGGCGGTCGGTGCCTGCCGACGCTCCGCGCTGGTTTTTCGACGGAATCCTGTATGCGCTAGTTCTATTGCAGATACTGAACGCCCTCGCTTTGGGACTCTTGGTCTCGCGGCTTAGATGGGCCGGCCCGCTGGAAGTTGCGAATAGCCTGGGCAATCTGTTGGCCGTCCGGATCATGGCCGGAGCCAATTTTTGCTGCGCGGCAATTTGTCCTGCCCACGAACTCATCCACAAACATCGCCGATGGCACCGGATGCTGGGACGATTTCTGTTTGCCACCGTGTTTTACGATCATTTTTCGATCGCGCACAAGCGGGCTCATCATGCCATGCTGGGCAGTGCGCTGGATCCGTCGACCGCTATTGCTGGCGAATGCTACGAGGACTTTTTTCGGCGCGTGGCGATTCAACAATGGCGGATTGCCTGGAATGCCGATCGAAGGGCTACTTTGACCGGAGCGGCCGTCGAAGCCGTTTGGCTCGCAGCATACGTCTGGCTGTTCGGGCTCTTGGCGGCAGCGGTGTTTCTGCGATGCGCCTATCTCGCCATACGGATCTTGGAATCCGTCAATTACTTCCAGCATTACGGTTTGACCCAAGCCTCCGGCCGGTCGCGTTTAGCAGCCTGGCGCAACGACTCCGCGGTCAGCCTGTTTCTGTTTCTGGGCCTCACGCGGCACGCCGACCATCATCGTCGCCCCGGGATACCTTATCCGGAACTGTGCGCACCGACCGAAGGACCCGCCATGCCTTACGGATATTGGGGCATGGCGGTGATGGTGCTGAGGCGTAACGAGAAATACCGGGCTTGGGTCGATTCGCAAGAAAACGTATAAGATGACCGAAAGGGAGCGCTCGCGATTGTTCGCCCCTACCAATGCGCCAGCAAATGGGCCAGGCCGCGGATGGTAATGGTCGGCTTCCACGACGGATGATCGATGTTCTCCAACTGTAGCTCCGGCAGCCTGCGGAGCAGGGCGTCAAGCGCCGTCTCGAGCTCGATGCGCGCGAGCCGGGCTCCCAGGCAGTAGTGCATGCCGCCCCCGAAGGACAGCGGTTTTTGCGGAAGTTCGGCGCGTTCGATCAGGAATCGCTCGGGTTCTTTGAACACGGCCGGATCGCGGTTGGCTGCACCGAGATTGATGTAGACCGTCTCTCCTTGCTTGATCGTTACCGCCCCGACGGCGACATCCTGCATGGCAACGCGAGCGGCGATATGAACGGAAGTCTCGTAACGAAGACACTCGTTCACGGCTTGCGGCAGCAATGACGGGTTTCCTCGAAGCAAATCCAACTGCTCGGGATGCCGAAATAGTGTCAATAGCGCATTGCCAATCATATTGGCCGTGGTTTCGTGCCCCGCCAGAAACAGTAGCGCCATATTGGCGATGATTTCATCCTCGCTCAACCGATCTTCGCCTTCCCCGGCCTGAAGGAGCAAGGAAACCAGGTCATTGCCAGGATTTTTGCGACGTTCGCGGCAAATTTCGCGGAAATAGCGGTCGAATGCGTGCGAGGCCCGGTTGGCGGCGTCGATTTCGTCGGCACCGATCGGACTCAATTCGAACACCTTGACCAGTGCTTGGGTGTCGGCGAGGAATCGGAGGCTGTCCTCGAGATGTATATCGAGAAGTGCGCAGATGATCCGGACTGGAAGCGGATAAGCGAATGTATTGACCAAATCGGCGCGGCGGCTATCGATAAAGCCGTCTATCAGCCGATGAGTTTCCCGCTGGGCCAGATAGCGCAGCTCGGGGGCCTGTTTCACGCCGAAAGCTTTGCTGACGAGCGTGCGCAGCCGCGTGTGCTCCGGAGGGTTCATCAGCAGCATGAACCGATTCACCATCTGAAAGGCCGGCTCCATGACGGCGTCCTTTCCGTAGCGGCGGGCGACTCCCGCCAGAAAATCCTTGCCGAAGCGAGCGTCGCGGAGAATTCGGTTGGCATCCTGGTAGCGTGTCGCCAGCCAGATGCCGGGCATGAGCGGACAAATCGGTGCGTCACTGCGCAACTTGGCATAGGCCGGATAAGGATCGGCAAAGAAGGCGGGGGAGTCGAGATTGATGTTGAGCACGGTGTCCAATTCTGTCCAAGAGGTTGTTGGAGACGATCGAAGATACCCGATCCACGACGGATCCATAAACGGGAGATTTTTTCCGGCACAGTTCGCTCCTCGACCGGTTGCTTGCTACTTCGCCGTCACGCGGTGAAAATATCTTCTTTTAAGGATGTTCGAAATTTCCTTCCCTCATCAGGACCACACCTCGGCCGGAAGCAATAATCATGTCAGGACTTTTTGTCGATCCTCAGTTCTGGATCGGACTCGGCGAGATTATCGTCGTCAATATCATTCTCTCGGGCGACAACGCGGTGGTCATCGCTCTCGCCGCGCGTTCACTCCCGGAACAACAGCGCAATCTCGCCATAGTCTGGGGGTCGGTTGCCGCCATTTTGATGAGGGTTGTCCTCACCATAGTCGCAGTGGAAATGTTGCGGCTTCCTTATTTGAAGATCATCGGCAGCGTGCTGCTGTTCTGGATTGCCGTGCAGTTGCTATTGCCCGAGGGCGACGGCGGCGAGGGTGTCGACGACCACGATAATCTTATCGCTGCGATCCGGACGATCTTGATTGCCGATCTGGTCATGAGCCTCGACAACGTTATCGCAGTTGCCGCGGCGGCGAAAGGCAACGTACTGCTCCTGATACTCGGTCTGGCGATCAGTATTCCCCTAGTGATTTTCGGCAGCACCGTCATTCTGCGCTTGATGGACCGATTCCCGGTAATCATTGTGCTCGGGGCCGCTTTGCTCGGTTTCGTATCGGGCGAAATGCTGGTCACCGATCCGGCGTGGCCTGGGCCGGAGGGCCATTGGCTGCATGACGTGATCCCCTTTGTCGGTGCCGTTCTAGTGGTCTTGGCCGGCAAGTGGTTGGCGCAGCGTAAAGCGACGACGGTACCGCACCGAGTAGTGGATCTCGCCGCCGAAGACGAGCAGCCGAAATCGGGCAAAACGGGCTGACGCCACCTATTCCAGGAGAATACGAATGTTAAGAGTATTGGTTCCGGTCGATGGCTCCGAAAATTCGATCCGCGCCGTCGATCACGTGCTCAAAAAGGCAGCCTGGTACAAGGAGTCGCTGGAGATCCATCTCCTTAACGTCCAGCATCCGCTGCACGGGGAGGTACGTATGTTCCTCGATGCCGAACAGATCCGCGCTTTTCATCATGACGAGGGAACCAAGGCGCTAGAGTCGGCTCGTAAGATCTTGGATGGAGCCGGGCTTCCCTACATCGTTCATATCGGTGTCGGCAATCCGGCCGAGGTGATCGTACAGTACGCCAAAGAGAAGGCGTGCGATCAGATCGTCATGAGCGCCCGCGGCCTTGGTTCGGTCGCGGCTCTGCTCATGGGGTCGGTAGCGACCAAGGTCATCCATCTGAGCGAAGTGCCGGTTTTGCTTGTGAAGTAACCCCGTAGATGCGTGATCGCTCCGCCGCGTCATAATATGGATTGTGCGCGGCATGAACGGGTGCGGGCGCTCGTGACGTTCTCGCCTATCCAGGTTTCAAAGTGACTTGACGATCAGCCCGTTAGACTACAGGGCGACGGGGCTTGCAACCGAACGCGTCGGATTGCAAACCCCGTTATTTCATTTTGTCGATATCGAGTACTATCCGGCCGCTACGTTAAAACCGGTATTCCACGCCACCGAAGAAAGCCCGTCCATCGCCCGGATAAAACTGCGCCGCATCGCGTCCGTCGGCATTGGCGATGACGCCAGTGGTTGCCGCATATTTTTCGTCGGTCAGGTTCTTCGCCTCGAAGTAGGCGGAAAATCCTTGTTTGGTCCTGTAGCCAGCTCGGAAGCCCATGAGGGCATAGGCGTCGGAGGACAGTGTGTTGGCCAAGTCGACCGGGATGCGGGTAGCGGACCACTCCACGTTGGGGCCGGCGTAGAAGCCGGACGGATGCTCATAGCGGAGTTCCGCTCGCAAGTAGTGTTCCGGAATGCCTGGTAGGCGGTTGTTGCCGTAGGTCGGGTCGTTGTCGAAGCGGAAATCGTTCCACATGTAAGCCTGACGCAGAACGATGTTTTCTATGGGGCGGACCTCGAAACCGAGTTCGATACCTTGGTGTATGGTCGTGGAGTCGGCGTTTCGGGTGATCGTCGCCGTTCCGCTCGGATCCGCCGGATCACGCAGCTGCAGCAATTCGTTCTCGATCCACGCATGGTAGTAGGACAGGTCCCAGTTGACCATGCCCTCCTGTCCGCGCGTCCCGATTTCTACGGTGCTGCCGCGTTGAGCCGAAAGCTGAAGCGGGGTATTGCCAGATTGAAGGGTTAGTTCGCCGAATGACGGGGGCTCGAAGCTGCGGCTGAAATTCACATAAGCTTGGCTATTGGCCGTGAATTCCCAGCGCGCGCCGATTTTCGGGCTGACCCCGAAGAAATCCTGGTGGTCGCTTTGATCGCCATTGCTCAGGAAGCGATCGGTATATTCGCGTGAGGCATAGGACAGTTGAAGGCCGGTAACCAGGGCCAATTGATGCAAGATATAGTGTTGGTTTTCGCCGTAGAGATCGATGTTGATGGCGTCTTGCGTACTCTTGGCCCTTCTGGCGCCGCGGTGGCCGCCGACGTTGACGAAACGGTCGTCCTGGGTTCGGCCGCCGGTCGGATATAGACCCAGGATGAAAATATTCTTGCGGCCGAACAAGTCGTTTTCGTTGGTGTAACGGATGTTCATGCCGTAATCGTCGGAAACCTGGTCAAGAACCTGAAAAATAGGGTGATAAAGATCCTTGTAAGACCAGAAGCTGCTGATGTCGATGCGCTGCTTGTCGTCCCATCGCCAGGTAGTGGTATTGCCGAGCCGCATCAGCCTGAAGTCGCGCTTCTGCTGGCCTCTGAGGCTGCTTGGATTGGCCTGGGTCGGATCGTCTTCCAGTTGCGCTTTGGTTAAGCTTCCTGGTAGGTTCGATTGGGTGTTGACATAAGTGACGTAGAAGCGCGTTTCCAGGTTCTCATTGAAGCGATAGCCGAAATTGCTGAAGATGCGCTCGTTCTCCTGCTCGCTCCAGTTGCGAAAACCGTTGGTAGAAAAGAAGGTTCCGGAGATATAGTAATCAGCATCGCCGATCACTTGCCCTGAGCTCACCTGGGCACGGTAAGTGTCGAAGCTGCCGGATTCGAAGCGTAGCTGTAGAGGCGACGCGGTGTATCCGGTCCGGCTCACGAAGTTGATCGCTCCGCCAAGGGTGGTAGAGCCGTACATGAGTGCGTTAGCGCCGCGGTAAACTTCCACGTATTCGGCAGCCAGAGGCTCTACTGCCTGCATGTCGAAGCCTCCGTCGGCGAGGTTTAGCGGAACTCCGTCCTGAAGGAGTTTGATGCCGCGGCCGTGAAAGGTGCGTTGAATGCCGGAGCCTCGGATCGAGACCCGCGATTCCTCGGCACCGAATCGCGGTTGCACGTACACGCCGGGAGAGTAGTCGAGAACATCCTTGAGATTGGCGGCACGGCCCTTCTGATAGCTTTCCGCATCGATAATATCGACGCCTCCGGGAACCCGGTTAATCTGCTCGCGCGCGGTTTCGATATTAGGTACGGTGAGAGCTTGAGGTGCCGTATCGGCTTCGCCGGTAATCGTTAAAGTTGGTAACTGAGTGGGCTTGGTGTCATGATCGGCCCATGCTTTTCCCCCGATGGTTGCTCCGCTGCATAAGAGTGCGAGAGTCATCTTTAAATAGTGATTGCTCATCATTTTCGGACTTGTTGTTTTAGTTTTTTGAGACGGCTGTTAGCGTAAGCACTATTTGAGCCAGTCCGTCTTCAGGCCGAGAACTGGAGGATAGTTTGTCGGAAAGGTCGATCGGGGTGTGTGAAATCACGCATTCCTGGTCGGCGAAGTGAGGCAAATGACATGCTTGGGGTGGCGCGATAAGGGTTGGAAGTGCTCTGGCAATTTCTTGTTTTTTGCGCCCATGGCTGTCGTTGATGGAGATTGCAGGCCGATGTCGGTGACATTAATTGGTCAGCCAAAAAATTTCTTGCAGTACCCGCTTTGGGGTAGGGCATTTGCCGCATCGAGGTTTTGATGATGGGTGCGGCGGCGCTGCATCGGTGTAATAAATTTCTCACGCCGGTATTCGCGTGCGGTGCCGATGGTTGCGAGAGCTCGGGCAGTTCTCGGCAGAAAAATTGCAGAATGAACCTTCTTGAATATGCGCAGTCGAAAAGTCAGTGAAGAGGGAGGTAGATGTAGGCTTCTACGATTGTCCTTGCCCGTTTGAAGCATTTACACCGGGCGATATCCTGATAGTATTTGTAAACTATTTCAAAAAAATGGTCGGATTTATCCGACGAGGAAGTTAGACCGTGAATGACATGTTGAAGAACATAATTCTGTGGGTAGTCATCGCCGTCGTTTTGATGTCGGTTTTCAATAATTTTGGCTCCCGAAAGTCGGTCGATTCGACTATGTCGTATTCGCAGTTCATCTCGGCGGTGAACGAGGGGCAGATTAAGCAGGTGACTATCGACGGGCAAATGATCCGGGGCATGCTCGGGACCGGCGAGAAGTTCACTACTTACAGTCCTGGCGACGACCACTTGGTTGACGACCTGCTGAAGAACCATGTCGAGATCAAGGCTCAGCCGCCAGAATCTCAATCATTATTGATGCAGATCTTTATTTCGTGGTTCCCGATGTTGCTGCTGATTGCTGTGTGGATTTTCTTCATGCGGCAAATGCAAGGCGGTACCGGAGGAAGGGGGGCCATGTCCTTCGGTAAGAGCCGAGCTCGGCTGATCGAAGAAGATCAAGTCAAGGTGACGTTTGCCGACGTAGCGGGCGTTGAGGAGGCCAAGGAAGACGTTCAGGAGATGGTCGATTTCCTCAAGGATCCGAGCAAGTTTCAGAAGCTGGGCGGCAAGATTCCGCGCGGGGCTCTGATGGTCGGTCCGCCAGGGACCGGTAAGACTTTGCTGGCCCGAGCGATCGCCGGAGAGGCTAAGGTTCCGTTCTTTTCCATCTCGGGCTCGGATTTTGTCGAGATGTTTGTGGGCGTGGGTGCGTCCCGCGTGCGCGATATGTTCGAGACGGCGAAGAAAAATGCGCCGTGCATCATCTTCATTGACGAGATCGATGCGGTAGGCCGCCATCGTGGTGCCGGTTTAGGCGGTGGCCACGACGAGCGCGAGCAGACGCTCAATCAGTTGCTCGTCGAAATGGACGGTTTCGAAGGAAACGAAGGTATTATCGTCATCGCGGCAACCAACCGCCCCGATGTTCTGGATCCGGCGCTCTTGCGTCCTGGGCGCTTTGACCGTCAGATCGTCGTTGGACTACCTGACGTTCGTGGTCGCGAGCAAATCTTGAAGGTGCACATGAAGCGAGTGCCGATTGCCGACAACGTGGAAGTCGAATATCTGGCACGCGGCACCCCTGGATTTTCCGGCGCTGATTTGGCCAACTTGGTCAATGAGGCGGCTTTGTTCGCCGCCCGCAAGAATAAGCGCAGCGTCGACATGGAGGACTTCGAGAAAGCCAAGGATAAGATTCTTATGGGCGTAGAGCGCAAATCCATGGTAATGACCGACGAGGAGAAGCAGCTCACCGCTTATCACGAGGCAGGTCATGCGATTGTGGGACGGCTGGTTCCGGAACACGATCCGGTGTACAAGGTCAGCATCATGCCGCGCGGCCGGGCGCTGGGAATTACTATGTTTTTGCCGGAGCGTGACCAGTACAGTGCGAGCAAGCAGAAACTGGAAAGCCAGATTTCGAGTTTGTTCGGAGGACGTATAGCGGAAGAGCTCATTTTCGGCAAAGAAAAAGTGACGACCGGCGCTCAGAACGATATCGAGCGGGCTACCAATCTCGCGCGCAGCATGGTTACCCGATGGGGGCTCTCGGAACGTTTAGGGCCGTTGGCGTATAGCGAAGAAGAAGGCGAAGTATTCTTGGGACGCTCCGTCACCAAGCATAAAATGGTCTCCGAGGAGACGGCGCATCTGATCGATGAGGAAATTCGCTCGGTAATCGATCGCAACTATGAGCGTTCGGAGCGCTTGTTGCGAGAAAACATGGAAAAATTACATCTGATGGCTGAAGCCTTGATCAAGTACGAGACAATCGATCGTTTCCAAATCGACGACATTATGGAAGGCAAGGTTCCGCGTCCGCCGCAAAGCTGGGGCGAGGCGCCTCCGAGCGGTGGTGCTGCGGCGGGTTTGGGTGCTAAAGAGACTCCCAAGGCAAAAGGAGCTGGAGGCATCGGTAAAGCAGCGGAACAGCACTGATTCTGTTTGGTAGGCTTATTGAGACCCCCGGCACCGTGCTAGGTGCGGGGGGTTTTGTTTTTGTATGGATCGCCTACACTAGCTGACGAGCTTTTACGTTCAGTTGTCGGATAGAACTTGTCCGTTGGAATGGAGGGTAGTCGCTATGAAACTAAGGACATAGACGGCGCGGATAATTGCGTAATTTCCATGCTTCTTGAAAGCGGAAGGTATTAGTGTGTCCAAAAGGTGTCGACGGATCGGCTACTGCATAGAGCGTAAAATCAAAAATAATTGAATCTTTAGATTTGAAGGACGGCGAATGAAAAAATCGTACTTTGGTACAGACGGAATTCGCGGCAAAGTAGGGGAATATCCTATTACACCGGACTTTATGCTGAAGTTGGGTTGGGCGGCAGGCCGCGTGTTTTCGCTGGATCGCTACCCTTCCAATGTTCTGATCGGAAAGGACACCAGAATTTCCGGCTACATGTTCGAATCTGCTCTCGAGGCGGGGCTTGCGGCGGCGGGGATTAATACTCAGTTGCTCGGTCCCATGCCAACCCCGGCAATCGCTTATCTTACGCGGACGTTTCGAGCCCAGGCCGGGATAGTCATCAGCGCCTCGCACAATCCGCATTACGATAATGGGATTAAGTTTTTTGGGCCCGATGGCATGAAGCTTCCGGACGAGGTCGAGCTCCAGATTGAGGAGCAATTGGACAAACCCATGACGACGGTGGAGTCTTCAAGGATAGGCAAAGCGTCTCGCATCAGTGATGCGGTCGGGCGTTATATCGAATTTTGCAAAAGCACTATTCCGTCCCGCATCGAATTTACTGGATTCAAAATTGTTGTCGATTGCGCCCATGGCTCGACATATCACATCGCGCCCCATGTATTCGAGGAAGTTGGTGCGACGGTTGTCGCTATTGGCATTCAGCCCAATGGCTTGAATATAAACGACGGCGTCGGAGCTACCAAACCCGAGCGACTTAGCCGTGCGGTATTGGAAGAGCAGGCGGATTTTGGGATCGCCTTGGATGGCGACGGCGATCGGCTGATCATGGTCGATCATAAAGGGGAGATCGTCGATGGCGATGAACTCGTTTACATCATCGCTAAGTCCCGTATGGAGTGCGGTGGGTTAAGAGGGCCGATAGTCGGTACTCTGATGAGTAACTTAGGGTTAGAGCATGCGCTGGATGCGTTGGGGTTAGAGTTTAAGCGCGCTGCGGTAGGAGATCGTTACGTGATGGAAATGATGCTTCAGCATGACAGCGTGCTCGGTGGTGAAAGTTCAGGTCATATCATATGCCGGGACCGGATTACGACCGGCGATGGTATTGTTTCTGCTTTGCAGGTTATGGCAGCGATGCACGAGGCGGGCAAATCGCTTAACGAATTGAAGAGCGACATGGTCAAATACCCTCAGTGTTTGGTGAACGTGAAGGTGCGGGACAAAGTCAATTTGGATGAAATCGAGCCGGTTCAGAAGTTGAAAAATGAAATTCAGCGTGAACTTGGCAGCAAGGGGCGTATTTTGCTCAGACCGTCGGGAACCGAACCGCTAATTAGGATTATGGTTGAAGGGCAAGACGCTCATGTTGTTCGTGCTACGGCCGACCGTCTCGCAAATGCCGTCTCTTCGGCGCTGACCTAGAGATGTGTTCGTGGCGGTTATTAGATGCGCGATGATTTCATTAGCAAAAATTGAGTCGAGGTAGTCAGTCGATGCGTATCTTGCACGCGATGATTCGGGTTGGAGACTTAGAACGGTCGATTCGCTTTTACACTGAAATTCTCGGAATGAAACTATTGAGAAAGGAGGATTTTCCTGATGGAAAATTCACTCTGGCATTCGTAGGGTTCGGTGACGAACGCCACGATTCGGTGATTGAATTGACTTACAACTGGGGTGTTCATGGCTATAACTTGGGCGATGCCTTTGGGCATATCGCGATCGAAGTCGAGGACATCTACGACGCTGTCGAGCGTATAAGACGCGCTGGCGGCGAAATTTTACGCGAAGCCGGCCCCATGAAGTACGGCACCACGGTCATTGCCTTCGTGGCGGATCCGGATGGTTACAAAATTGAATTAATCGGAAAAGAATAAAGGGCTATTGCGCTTATTTTTCATATATTAATGGCAGCTACAGTCAGGTATTGTGCCTGGCGAAAAAATGAGAGATTTGTTTTAATACTGGCTGAGCGTCGGTCTTATAACAATAAGGAGAAAGAGGATGTCAAAAGGGCAAAATTTACAAGATCCGTTCCTAAATGCGCTTAGAAAAGAACATGTTCCGGTTTCGATCTATCTCGTAAACGGGATCAAGTTACAAGGTAAAGTGGATTCTTTCGATCAGTACGTGATCATACTCAAGAACACTGTAAGCCAAATGGTTTACAAGCATGCCATTTCCACGATTGTCCCTGCGCGTCAGGTCCGTCTACCCCATGCGGCGGAAGGATTGGAAGACGAGGGTTAATCGACAGTTCGGTTCAAGCCGTAAGATGGTGATGTCGAAGTTGGTCTGGGAGAAGAGTTTACTTGTTTGAGAGGCCGAAGTCCGGCGAGCGTGCCGTGCTTGTTCATTTGGCCGCTCAGGACGAGACCGAAGCTCTTGTAGAACTTCAGGAACTCGCCTCATCAGCCGGGGCGGAGTTTGTAGCTACGGTGACAAGCAGGAGACACACGCCCGATCCTCGTTATTACATCGGAAAAGGGAAACTTGACGAGTTGGCCCGGATTGTCCGGGAGAACGAAGCAGAGCTGGTTCTTTTCAACCATCCTTTAACGCCCAGCCAAGAGCGTAATTTAGAGAGAGAGCTTTCGGTCAGGGTTGTCGATCGCACCGGATTGATTCTCGATATCTTCGCTCAGCGGGCCCAATCCTTCGAAGGCAAACTCCAGGTTGAATTAGCACAGTTGCGGCACCTATCTACTCGTTTGGTGCGTGGCTGGACTCACTTGGAACGTCAAAAAGGGGGTATCGGCCTCCGTGGTCCTGGGGAGACACAGCTTGAGACGGACAAGCGTTTAATTGCTGATCGAATACGGCTGATTCAAAAACGGCTGGAGAAAGTCGAGCGGCAACGCAATCAGGAACGCTCCGCTAGACGGCGGGCGGAGTTGCCGGTTGTCAGTTTGGTGGGATATACAAATGCCGGCAAATCGACTCTCTTCAACGCGTTGACGGGGGCTGGCGTTTATGCGGCAAATCAGTTATTTGCTACGCTCGATCCCACCTTGCGACGCTTGCAGTTAACGCCGAGTTTGACGGTAATTCTAGCTGACACGGTCGGATTTATCCGGCATTTGCCACATGAGCTGGTTGCAGCATTCCGTTCGACTTTGAAGGAAGCGGTGGACGCAGATTTATTGCTTCACGTTATTGATGCGAGTGATGAGCGGTCTGACGAAACCATATCGGAAGTCAATCGGGTTCTGAGCGAAATCGGAGCTGATCGAGTAAGACAGATTCAGGTCTTTAACAAGATCGATCGGGTTGCGGATATTGAGCCGCACGCTGAGAGAAACGCGAGCGGAGATGTCGCAAAAGTATGGTTGTCCGCCAAGACAGGTGCTGGTCTGCCTTTGCTTCACGACGTTTTAGAGGTTCTTTTTCGTCGCGAAGTGATTCACCGCAGAATTCACTTGGGTCCGGAAAACGCCGGATTGAGGGCACGGTTATATAACGCAGCGCAGATCTTGAGAGAAGAATCGGACGGAACCGGAGGGTGGGATTTGGAAGTCGAGCTTCTCAAGCGGGATGTGAAGTTATTGCATGAGCTCGACGAGCTGCAGGATTCAATTAGTGCTTAATCATCTCGATCTGGTAACAATAATGCCGGGGCATAGCATGCTTCTACCGTGAAGCACTGGGCCAGTGGAGAGCGTTCCGGCTTCCTCTCAAATGCTCGTTTTTGTATATCCAACCATTTTCCTAGATAATTCTAATATTCATGCCGCAGTAGCGGCTTTGTTATAGCTCTAGAAGAGCATCAAGTTCTGTACTATAGGAGTCATCCAATGTCCTGGAACGAACCGGGCGGTAATAAAAAAGATCCGTGGAGCGGGCGTGATCAGCAGGAGACGCCTCCGGACTTGGAAGAAGTCATGCGCGGATTACACGAAAGGATAGGGAGGTTTTTCGGTGGCGGTGAAAATGCGCCCATGAGGACGATCGGTTTATTTCTCCTGATTGCCTTGGCTGTATGGGGGCTAACCGGTATTTATCTCGTAGACGAAGGGAGTCGCGGCGTCGTTACGCGTTTCGGCAAATACGCTGATACCACCATGCCTGGGCTGCATTGGCACATGCCTGCGCCAATAGAGCACGTTCAGGTGGTCAATATGGAGCAGCAACGTTTTCTGGAAGTAGGGTATCGCTCCGGCGGGCGTCAGCAATCTTTGGGGTCCGTGCCCAGGGAAGCCCTTATGCTCACGCAGGACGAAAATATTATCGATATCCGATTAGCGGTTCAGTATCAGATCAAGGATGCGAAAGATTATCTTTTTAATGTTGCTGATCCGGACGAAACCTTGAAGCAGGTTATTGAAAGCGCCGAACGTGCGGTTATCGGGAAGAGTACGATGGATTTCGTGTTGACGGAGGGACGGGGCAAGGTTGCCGACGAGATCAAGAACGAAATTCAACAAACGCTGGATCAATATCAAACCGGAATCAGAGTGAGCAATGTGAGCTTGGTGGATGCTCAGGCTCCGGAAGAAGTCCAGGCAGCATTCATGGACGCGATCAAGGCAAGGGAAGATGAGCAGCGCCTGAAAAATGAAGCGGAAGCTTATGCGAATGAAGTCGTGCCAAGAGCAAGGGGTGCCGCGGCACGTGTCTTGGAAGAATCGGAAGCGTATAAACAGCGCGTAATTGCCAGAGCAGAAGGTGACACGAGTAGGTTCAAACAGTTGCTGGCGGAGTACGACAAGGCTCCGGAGGTTACGCGAGAGCGCCTCTATCTCGATACGATGGAGGAAGTGCTTGGACGCACGGGTACGTTATTGATCGATGTCAAGAACAGCAATAATTTGTTGTATCTGCCTATAGATAAACTTCAAAAAGCTGCGTCGCCCCTGATGCCGCCCAGAGATGCCGACAATGCCACGATTACTACTCCGGAAGTATCGGACAGCGGGGCCCCTAGAACTATCCGATCAACCACTCGAGGTCGTGAAGGAAGGGGACAATAATGATTAGTAAAAATACCCTAATTCTTGCGTTTGTTTTTATTTTGCTGGTAATTACTGCTACCTCCATATTTACTGTATCGGAGACGGAAAGAGCCTTATTGCTGGAGTTTAAGAAAATCGTTCGAACAGACTTCGAGCCGGGGTTGCATTTCAAGCTTCCATATCAAGAGGTGAAGAAATACGATGACCGAATCCTCACATTGGAGTCCAAGCCCGAGCGGTTTCTCACCTCTGAAAAGAAAAACGTAATCGTTACTTGGTTCGTGAAATGGCGGATCGAAGACGCGACGAAATTCTATAAGGCAGTCGGTGGGGATAAGGCAGCGGCAAATATTCGTCTCGATCAGATAACGAAAGACGCATTGCGGAACGAATTCAGCAAGCGAACTATCCGCGAGGTGGTTTCCTTAGAGCGTGGCCAGATCCGCGATCTACTGATTAAGACGGTGAACCCTGTAGTAGATGATTTGGGAGTCGAGGTTATCGATATTCGTGTGAAAGGAATCGATTTGCCGGATGAGGTAAGTTCATCGGTCTACCGACGGATGGAAGCCGAACGCGCCCGGGTTGCGAGAGATTTCCGTTCGCGTGGTGCGGAGGCAGCCGAACGTATTCGTGCGGAAGCAGACCGTCAGCGGGAGGTGATACTTGCTGATGCCTATAGAGACTCGGAGATCAGGCGTGGTGAGGGCGATGCCACGGCATCGGAGATTTATGCTCAGGCATATAGCAGAAATCCAGAGTTCTTCGAGTTTTATCGAAGCTTGTATGCTTACAGGCAAGTGTTCAAGGACGAGAACGATATGATCGTGTTGGAGCCTGATTCGAAATTCTTCCAGTACTTCAAAAAGCCAAAGTAACCGGACTGTTGCTCCCGCATATTTTCTATTGCCCCTTTGTCCAGTCGACAGGGACAAAGGGGCGGACCGTTTGCCGTTGGCAAAGGATTCTCACACACTGCTAGGGTCAATATGAGCCTCGCGGTAACATAACTGTCGCCTAATCCATCCAGATTTTTTTCCGTTTGCTGAGCTCACCGAATTCGATGCTAACCGAAGATAATTGGCTGTTGCCAGAAGGTATTGATGAGGTCTTTCCGGAAGAAGCCGAGCGTTTGGAGCAGCTACGTCGAAAGATCATCGATCTGTTCGCCAGCTGGGGCTATCGGCTGGTGATGCCGCCGCTGATTGAATTCATTGAATCGCTTTTGACTGGATCGGGCAACGATCTTGATTTGCAGACATTCAAGATCATCGATCAGATCAGTGGTCGATTAATGGGGATACGTGCTGATATGACGCCTCAGGTTGCGCGTATCGATGCGCGCAACCTTGGCACCGATACGCCGACACGGCTCTGTTACATGGGAACGGTGCTGCACACGCAGTCGGATCATCTCGAAAAGTCCCGGAGCCCATTGCAGGTTGGGGCCGAATTGTACGGACATGCGGGTAATGCCAGCGACATGGAGGTTATCTGCTTGATGTTGGAGATGCTTGCCATTGCAGGTATTGAAAACGTACATCTGGATCTGGGACATGTAGGCATCTATCGGGAGTTGGCACGTCAGGCCGGTTTGAATGCGCAGCAGGAGGCGGAGCTGTTTGAAATTCTTCAGCGGAAAGACTATCCGGAATTGGTAACTTTATTACATTCGCTGACGGTTAGCGATTCTTCCACCGAGATGTTGGAAGCGCTGATCGATCTAAATGGACATGAGGGTGTCATAGAGAAAGCTAGAAAGCGATTGGCAACCGCCAATGAGTCGGTACATCGCGCTTTGATGGATTTGGAATCCATTTCGAAGAGTTTGACAAGCTTGTTCCCGGCCTTACGAATCAATTTCGACCTTGCGGAATTGCGTGGTTATCACTACAAAACGGGTGTCGTATTTGCCGCTTTTGTGCCGGGTTACGGCAGAGAAATTGCACGTGGCGGCCGTTACGATGAGATCGGAAAAATTTTCGGGCGCGCTCGTCCGGCGACGGGTTTTAGCGCCGATTTGAAGGTTCTGGCACGATTGGCCAACGGAAAAGACGATGATACGCCTAGTTTGCGCATTTTTGCGCCCGCCGTAGACGATCCCGATTTGCACGAAATAGTGCGTAATTTGCGCGGCGCCGGGCAAACGGTCATTCAGGCGTTGTATGGACAAACTGGCGAGGCTCGCGAGATGGCATGTTCACACTACCTTCAAAAGCAGGGGCTAACTTGGGAAGTCTTTCCCGTTAGCGATTGAGCCCAAAATTACCTCGAAAAATGAAACGCTAATCTGGAATCAAGAATGGGTAAAAACGTCATAGTCATCGGCACCCAGTGGGGCGATGAAGGTAAAGGTAAACTTGTCGATTTGCTGACGGAGCGTGCAGATGCAGTCGTCCGTTTCCAGGGTGGTCACAACGCAGGGCATACCTTGGTAATCGACGGCCAAAAGACGGTATTGCATTTGATACCTTCCGGCGTTTTGCGGGAATCGGTGAAATGCTTGATAGGCAATGGCGTGGTGTTATCGCCCCGCGCTTTGTTGGAAGAGATTGCGCTGCTGGAGAAAGCCGGTATTCCGGTTCGGGATAGGCTTACGATCAGCGAAGCCTGTGCCTTGATATTACCCATTCACGTCGCGTTAGATGTAGCGCGTGAAAAATCTCGTGGCGATAAGGCTATCGGTACGACAGGAAGAGGTATCGGTCCCGCTTATGAAGATAAAGTGTCGCGGCGAGGGTTACGCGCCGGCGATCTTATGTATCCCGCCGTGTTTGCCGAAAGGTTACGCGAACTCCTGGATTATCATAATTTCGTACTCAGCGGGTATTACCGGCAGTCTCCGCTCGATTATCAGCAAGTGCTGGACGAAACGATGGCATTGGGTGAGCAGATTAAACCCATGCTGGGAGATGTGGCGGGTATGCTGCATGCTTATCGTGATGAGGATAGAAATGTCCTCTTCGAAGGCGCTCAAGGCGCAATGCTGGATATCGATCATGGCACTTATCCTTATGTGACCTCGTCTAATACTACGGCGGGCGGCGCAGCATCCGGTAGCGGAATGGGCCTGCTGGATTTCGATTATGTATTGGGTATCACCAAAGCCTATTCGACACGCGTTGGAAACGGACCTTTTCCGACGGAACTGTCGAATGAGATTGGCAAGCATTTATCCGCGAAAGGCGCGGAATTCGGTGCTACTACTGGACGAGCGCGTCGCTGTGGCTGGTTCGATGCCATCTTGATGAAGCGTTCGGCGAAACTCAACAGTCTGAGCGGGTTGTGCCTGACGAAATTGGATGTTCTGGATGGGCTGGAAAAGATCGGAATTTGTACGGCTTATCGATATAAAGGAGGGGAGATTCGTACGGTACCAATCGGCGCCGATAGTTATGCTCAGTGCGAGCCCGTTATCGAGGAGCTTTCAGGGTGGCAAGAGTCTACTGCCGGCATTACCTCGTATGAGAACCTTCCGGCAAATGCGAGAGCCTATATTGACCGGATTTCAGAATTGGTCGGTGTGCCAGTGGATATTCTCTCGACCGGTCCTGATCGCAGCGAGACGATAATTCTGAAGAATCCCTTCGATTGAGGGACGACTAAGGATGGTGCCGAGGAGAGGACTTGAACCTCCACGGGTCTCCCCACATGAACCTGAATCATGCGTGTCTACCAATTTCACCACCTCGGCAAGAGGCGAGTCGAGCGACTCAATTGAGTCGCGAATTTTGTTACTTATCGGTTAAATTGTCAATACCGAAAGTTTTGAAGGGAATCATCGATCTTCGAAGAGGTTGTCGGACCGAGGGCTGTCCGAATAGCAAAACTAAACATATAGAAAATAGGAAAATTATCGATGACCAAGTCCGCCCCTACGATCGCTAGAGGGTTTAAGCTCGAGGATCCCTTCGCCGAGCGGGAGGCAGGAAAGTATGAGCGTCCCATTCCCAGCCGGGAGTTGATCCTCGAGGTGATGAAAGAGCAAGGGATTCCTTTAAGAGTCGAGGACGTTGCCGGCGTATTGGGCGTACAAGAGGATGAGGACGTTGAATCGCTCCGTCGCCGCCTCAATGCCATGGAGCGGGACGGGCAGATACTGAGAAACCGCCGCAATTATTACTGCATCGTAAACCACAAAGATCTCATCGTTGGGCGGGTCATCGGCCATCCCGATGGGTTCGGCTTTCTTCGGCCCGACGAGGGCGGCGATGATCTTTTTCTCTCGCCCAAGGAAATGCGTTCGCTCATGCACGATGATCGCATCGTGGTGTGCATACGCGGCGTCGACCGCCGCGGGCGGCGAGAGGCCGGGGTTGTGGAGGTGTTGGAGCGGAATACGCACAATATCGTGGGTCGGTTGTACCTGGAGCAGGGAATCTCATTCGTCGTCCCAGACAATAAGCACATCGCTCACGACGTTCTTATTCCTGAGGAGCATAGAAATGGAGCGCTCCCAGGTCAGATCGTGGTCGCCGAGATCATCGAGCAACCTACCCGCCAGCGTGACCCCATCGGTCGAATCAGGGAGGTTCTGGGGGATCACATGGCCCCCGGTATGGAGATCGAGGTGGCGATTCGCAGCTTCGATCTGCCGGCCGAGTGGCCGGAAGCCGTGTTGAACGACGTTGCGGGGCTAAGTACGGAAGTCGCGGAAGATGATAAAGCCGGTCGCGTTGATTTGCGGCGGCTGCCGCTCGTAACCATAGACGGGGAGGACGCCCGCGATTTCGACGATGCCGTGTACTGCGAAAGAACGCCGAAAGGATGGAAACTTTTCGTCGCTATCGCCGATGTTTCCCATTATGTCCGGCCGGGAACGGCTCTCGACGACGAAGCAAAAATCCGTGGCAACTCGGTGTATTTTCCCGATCGAGTCATTCCCATGCTGCCGGAGGTGCTCTCAAACGGTTTGTGCTCGCTCAACCCCGAGCAAGACAGGCTGTGCATGGTCTGCGAAATTTACATAAACACCGATGGCGCCATCGTCCGTTCACGTTTCTACTCGGGGCTGATGTACTCCCATGCGAGGCTCACTTACACGGAAGTCGCCCGCATGATTGTCGACGGCGATAAGATACTGAGGAAGAAGTATCGCGCTCTCGTGCCTCACCTGGAGGAGTTGCATTCGCTCTACAAAGTGCTGCGGCGGGCAAGGGAGGCACGGGGGGCGATGGATTTCGACACCCAGGAATCCTACATCGTATTCGGAGAGGGCAAGAAAATCGCGCAAATCGTGCCGCGCGAGCGCAACGACGCCCATCGCCTGATCGAGGAATGCATGATTACCGCGAATATTGCCGCGGCGCGATATCTGACCCGTCAAAAACTCCCCCATGTGGTTCGAATTCATGAGGGTCCCACCGCCGAACGATTGGCCGATCTGCGTGCCTTTCTCGGAAAAGTCGGTCTGAACCTCGGTGGCGGCGATAATCCTGGACCTAAGGATTATTTCGAAGTGTTGGACAATATCACCGGCAGGGCCGACGAGCACCTGATCCAAACTGTACTGTTACGCTCGCTGGCTCAGGCCGTTTATAGCCCGGAGAAAAAAGGCCATTTCGGGTTGGGCCTGGATGCCTATACCCATTTTACGTCGCCCATCCGGCGCTATCCGGACCTGCTGGTACACCGGGCTATTCGCCACTCGCTCGAAAAGAAAAAGATAGAAGAATTCTACTATTCCCATAACGACATGGTACTGATGGGCGAGCATTGCTCGTACACCGAGCGGCGCGCCGACGAGGCGACTCGCGACGTCGTCGCCTGGCTTAAATGCGAGTACATGCTCGATAAGCTGGGAGAGGAGTTCGAAGGCGTCATTTCCGCCGTTACGCCATTCGGTTTTTTTGTGGAGCTAAAAGACATCTTCGTGGAAGGATTGGTCCACGTTTCGACTTTGGACAAAGACTACTTTCACTACGATCCGATCGGTTATCGGTTGGAAGGGCAGCGGAGCGGTGTGACTTATAGGCTTGGCGACAGCGTTCGTGTGATTGTGGCTCGCGTGGATCTGGATGAACGCAAGATCGACCTCGAATTGGTGAAACGCTCCGAGTCTTCGTCGCGCCGGACACGGAAGAAAAGACGCCGGTCATGAAGAATCGGCGTCGCATCGCGGGTCTTCATGCGGCGGAAGCTGCTCTCGAAAACGCCCCGGACAAAATCATCAGCGTTTGGATAGACCATCGGCGGGAAGATGGTCGCATTGCCGCCATCGAACGGAAATTGGCTTCCCTTGGAATTTCGGTTCAGCCGGCCGGACGAAATCAACTTGACTCGTTAGCCGAAAGCCGAAGCCATCAAGGCATCGTTCTCGAGCTGAAGCTGGCCGCCGAACTCGGAGAGTCGGAGCTTCAGGATGCGCTGGCGAATCTTTCGCGGCAGCCTTTTTTTCTCGTTCTGGATCATGTGCAGGATCCGCACAACCTCGGAGCCTGTTTGCGTACCGCGGACGCCGCTGGAGTACAGGGGGTCATTATCACGAAAGATCAGTCTGTGGGGTTGACGCCGACCGTGGCCAAGGTCGCCTCCGGCGCTGCTGAAACGGTGCCGATTTACCGCGTAACCAATTTGAATCGAGTCCTGGGCTGGTTAAAGGAGGCGGGGCTGTGGATCGTAGGGGCTGCGGGCGAGGCCGAGCGATCGCTATACGAGATCGACCTGGCCATTCCATTGGTCTTGGCGATCGGAGCCGAAGGAAAGGGTCTACGTCGCTTGACGCGCGAGTCCTGTGACTTTTTAGTCAAAATTCCAATGTTCGGCCAAATCGAAAGCCTCAACCTATCGGTTGCGACAGGCGTACTGCTTTTTGAAGCCGTACGGCAGCGAGCACAGGCAAAGAGGACTTAACGATTCGAGTCCTTCTGACCAACCTCGATCGTCAGGCTGGGCGTCGAGGGCTTGAATCCTTGTCCGGTCATTTCGACGTTGGCATAAATCAGCGGAGCCAACACCAATACCGCCAAGCCCAGAAGTTTTGCGCCTCTTTTCGCCGCATGCCGCGGTTCCAAGTGCATCCAACACCAGAGGTAGATTTCGAGTACCATAGTCGGACCTTTACGGGTGTTAGTCTTGACAAATTCAGGCTAATGTGACTATGACCATCTTGCAACCGAGAATAGCCGCTCGACGATGCGGCAAAAACGCGCACCTTAATTGCCTTAAAACGCGTTGCAAATGGTATGCCTCTTTAGGACTTATCACCAAGTCTCGGTGCGCACGCGCGAATTCTTTGTTTGTCGGCTGGACCATCTTAAAATGCATGGACGTTTAGCCGCACCGGCCCGGCCCGACAACACCCGCGAGTCGGGGGTTCTTTGACAATCGCCTGATTTCAATAATCCAAATGCCTTCATCTTCTGCACCCATAATGTCTAACGATACGGTCCGTGCCCTGCAGTGGAGCGAGCGCGGGCTCCGCGTGCTGGATCAGCGCAGGCTGCCGAGCGTGGTCGAATACGAGACATTCGACAGCGCTCAGGGCGTGGCTGAGGCTATCTTTTCGATGCGCGTGCGCGGAGCCCCCGCCATCGGTATCGCCGCCGCCTATGGTGTCGTGTTGGCGGCGCGTCAACGGTATCGCGAAAATCCGGATAACTGGAGAGAGGCGATCGAAGCGGATTTGGCCAAGTTGGCCAGTTCGCGTCCCACTGCCGTGAATCTGTTCTGGGCCCTTGACCGTATGCGATCGGAAATCGGGGCTGTCGAAGGTGACCCGGAGCCGCATCTGTTGCAAGCCGCGCGCACCATTCATGATCAGGACATCGCTGCCAATCGAACGATGGGCGACTTGGGAGCCTCCCTGCTTGTCGGAGCCAGCGGCGTTTTGACCCACTGCAATACGGGTTCACTTGCGACCGGTGGGTACGGTACGGCGCTCGGAGTGGTTCGAAGTGCCTACCGACAGGGCGTTACGAATATCTTCGCGACCGAAACCCGTCCGTGGCTACAGGGGGCTAGGCTGACTGTCTGGGAGCTGGAGCAGGACGGCATACCCGCGACTTTGATTGCCGATTCCGCTGCCGCCTATTTGATGAAATCGGGTGCGATCCAGTGGATCGCAGTCGGAGCCGACCGCATCGCCGCAAACGGAGATACCGCCAACAAGATCGGCACCTATGCCTTGGCCGTTGCCGCTCGCCACCATGGCGTGAAATTCATGGTGGTTGCGCCGACGTCCACCATCGACTGGCGGACAGAGTCCGGCGAGAGCATTAGGATCGAGGAAAGGGCCCAGAGCGAACTGCTGAACGAATATTTCGCGCGGCCGAGCAGTGTTATAAAAGCGTGGAATCCAGTGTTCGACGTGACTCCGGCCGAATTGATCGATTGCATCGTCACCGAGCGGGGTATTGTGCGGAATCCGAATCGTCAGGCCATGAAAGTGCTGGCGGATGCCGGATGAGTTCGTATTTTCGGCTGTCCGTGCGCTGACAAGACGCGAAGCTAGCGGGTTCGATCGAAGCTACTTGTCCGTCTCTTCTCGTGAAATAGCTTATCTGAAGACTCAAGCAGTTTGATACCCGCCTTCGCTATGCACCACGGCGCCGATGAATCCGTTCGAATCTCCGGCGGGTTCGCCCGCGCCGTAGATAGTTTTTGATCCAGATTCACCCAAATCTCACCAAGGATAACCGATGTTAGATCCACGTCTTTTCCGCACTCAATTGGATGAGGTCGAAGCGCAATTGGCGCGGCGCTCGTTCAAGCTGGACACCGAAGTATTTCGCGAGTTGGAAAACCAGCGCAAGGAAATACAGGGCCGCACTCAGGCGTTGCAGAACGAACGCAATACGCGCTCCAAGCTGGTCGGCCAGGCCAAGGCAAGAGGAGAGGATATCCAGCCTATACTTGCGGAGATGCAGCATTTGGGGGATGACCTCAAACGGATGGAAGGGGAATTGGAAGGCATTCAAGCGAAGTTGGAAGACTTGCTGCTCGGCATACCGAACATTTTGGATGCCGACGTTCCCGATGGCCGGAGCGATGCGGACAACGTGGAGATCCATCGCTGGGGCGAGCCGTCGCAGTTCGGATTCGAACCTGGCGACCACGTCGATTTGGGAACGCGGCTTGGAGGTCTCGATTTCGAGGCGGCCGTCAAAATTACGGGTTCACGGTTCGTCACCCTGAAAGGTCCTCTGGCTCGTTTGCAGCGGGCCTTGACCCAATTCATGCTCGATATTCATACGCAAGAGCACGGTTACACCGAGACCTACGTGCCGTTCATGGTGAACGCGGAAAGCTTGCGCGGCACGGGGCAGCTTCCGAAATTCGAAGAAGATCTGTTCAAGCTCGTTCGCGAACCGGCGTTCTATCTGATTCCGACCGCCGAGGTGCCGGTTACCAATTTGGTCCGCGACGAAATCTTGGCCGCGGAAACGCTTCCTTTGAAATTCGTTGCCCATACGCCGTGTTTCCGCAGCGAAGCCGGCTCCTACGGCAAGGATGTACGCGGCATGATACGCCAGCATCAATTCGAAAAAGTCGAGCTGGTGCAGATTGTAAGGCCCGACGATTCGGCGCGTGCCCATGAGGAGCTAACCTCCCATGCGGAGGAGATTCTCAAGCGCTTGAAGCTGCCGTTTCGAAGAATGGTTTTGTGCGCCGGCGATACGGGCTTTTCATCGGCCAAAACCTATGATCTCGAGGTTTGGCTGCCGGGACAGAATGCCTACCGTGAAATCTCGTCGTGCAGCAATTTCCGGGATTTCCAGGCGCGACGCTTGAGAGCGCGCTGGAGGAATGCCGAAACGGGTAAACCCGAGCTGGTTCATACCCTGAACGGTTCGGGACTCGCTGTCGGCCGCACCCTTATTGCCGTGATGGAGAACTATCAGGATGAAAAAGGACGGATCAGAGTTCCGGAGGTCTTGCTTCCGTACATGGGTGGGGTTGAAGCAATCGGCTGAGCGAAAAACTGAGAAGCTCTCAAAACAGTCATATTTGAATTCGAATGCCCGCGCCGTTGAAACAGGAGCGCGGGCTATTCATTTTCAGGTTGGTTGCGCGACGGGATCTGCGCCAAGGCGTGAGCCGCATCGCAGAACGGCGCATGACGATATAACCATTTCGATAAAAACTTGGCCTTTTTAGAAGCATCGTTTATTATGAAACGGCATCGTTCCTAAAATAACCAATATGGAGGTGAAGGATGCAGAAGCTTCGACTGATTGCTAACTCCCTTCTGTCGATCTATCTGGCGTCTTCCTGTACTGTTGGTCATGCCAGAACGGCAAGTCCAAAAAGCCTTGCAAGCTCTCAAAAAGGCATTGCATCGTACTACAGCGATCGTTTCCACGGCCGGCGGACGGCCAGCGGCGAGCGTTACAACCGGAACGGCCTCACCGCAATGCATCGGTCGCTACCATTCGGTACCCGGCTCCGGGTGACCAATCTCAGCAATAACCGCAGCATAGAGGTGCGCGTGAACGACCGCGGCGATCCCGCGAACAAGCGTCTGCTCGATCTCTCGCGGCGCGCGGCCAAGGAACTCGGATTCATAAGAGCGGGACTCGCTCAAGTGAAGCTTGAGGTGATCCAACCGGGAGACGGTTGATTTGCTCCTCATCCGTGATGAGGGCAATTTTTATTTTTCGCCGTAGGAAAACGGTTTTGAGCGTGCCGGTTATCGGCCGTAGCCCAAGGATTCTATATCCACCAGACGGCCGTTCTCGAATCGAAGCAGCTGCACGAACCGATTCGGACCGAAGTCGTAGGTCCATTCGTCGATCATGACCGGCACGTATTGCCCCAACTCCAAGCCCGAACCGTACAATTTCACATACCTGAGCTCGATGCGGGAGTCCGTGAATACGGGCTCGCCGCACTTGCGAAGCACCTCGAGCTTGTAATCTCCAGTGTCTACCAGTAGAGAGCCGCAGCGTAGGGCCCAGGCGGACGGTGCGGATAAGCTCAGATACAGACCGAGAAAAAGAATCCTTTTTTTCATAAATGACCATCAAGTTATGGATAGCGGTTATTCTTGACCGAAACTCTCGGAAAAAATCATATAATGGCGTTTGATCGATAAGCGTACCGAGGTTACGAGTTGTATGAGCGAAGAGCCTATTAAATTTACTGACAGCGCTGCGGCCAAGGTGAGCCAACTGATAGCCGATGAAGGAAACGATAACCTGAAGCTGCGGGTTTACATTACCGGCGGCGGCTGCTCAGGTTTTCAATATGGCTTTACTTTTGATGACGCGGTCAATGAAGACGACACGCAAATTGTGAAGAACGGTGTCATTGTCTTGATCGATTCCATGAGCATCCAATATTTGACCGGTGCCGAGATCGACTATACCGAGGACTTATCCGGATCTCAATTCGTTATTCGGAATCCCAATGCGGCCACAACGTGCGGTTGCGGTTCGTCCTTCTCGGTTTAAGCGTTCTCGTTCCAAAAACTTTCGCAAAGTGCCGGTAGGGGACCAATTCCACGCGTATTGGGTCGTCCGCTTCGTGGCTGCCAAGCACGCCGATGGATTGCAGACGAACGGGTGCTGGAAATCAGGGCTAACATATCGGCACCAGCATTACCGGAAACGTTACCCATACGATCGCCAGCAGTGCCAGCCCCCCGAAGGAGACGGTCATCCAGTCGATGAAAGCGGGTGTCGCGGACTGCGGGCGGTGCCGGTGAAGATTCCGCCAGGCGGGGACAAGTATGATCAGAATCCCCGCGATCGCCATCACCGTAGCAATGGTGACCATCCATGCAACGATGCCCACCCCGAGCCAGCTTAAATTCTGAACCCCCCGTGCACACACCAGGGCAGTGGCGATGTAGACAACCCCGAAATGGGCACCCCAGATCAAGACGCCCGAGAGCATCCGAAGCGTGTTTGTGACGAAGTGGAGTGCGGCAGCCATGGCGGTTCACCCCAGGAAGCGCGGAGACAGATGGACCACGGCTAATGCAATCAGGCCCTGAACGACCGTGTAATGCCAGAACAGCATGGTGTTGTCGAAAGTGGCCCGGCGTTCGCGGTTTATGAGTCCGCACACCGAGCGGGCGAAGGTATAGAGGCCCATGATGACCACCACGGTAACGAAAAATCCCTGAATCGAGATGACGGTATAAACGATCGCGGCATAGCCGGAATCGGTCGGCCGCAGGCCTATCTGCCATTGGCCCCACAGCTCGGCCACCAACGCACCGACGAGCAGGGGGACGGCTAAAAGCATGGCCAGGCGCACCGTCCAGAACCTGTTCGATTTCAATGCGCGGCTGGCGTAGGCAATGGCAGCACTGCTGAATGCCGAAAGGCCTCCCGCCGCGAGCGGATAAGCCACTTCCGGCAGCGATTCTCCGCCCTTGGGCCAGAACCCCGGCGCTACGGTCCACAGGAAATAATACGAGAAGATCAGGCAGGCGAAGAGGGAGGCCGAGACTATCATCAGCACGACCATGGCCCACCGGGAATGCGACATGGGGCCGGTCACGTAGACCGGCAGCTTGATGCCGCCGCCGATGTCCACGGGAGGGTGGCTGGGGCCGGGGTCGGTTTCCCATGCCCACCGGATGATCATGGCGATGGCGAACACGCCGAAGAACAGTGCAGGCACCACTACCTTCACCGTCAGGAGCAGAAAGAACGCCGCCGTTCCGAAGGCCGCCAACACCGGGAACCAGCTCCCTGCCGGCATCTGCAAAATGTACAGAGGCCGGGCATCGATGGGACTGGTGACGACGGTCTCGCGCGCGCCGGTAGGCGCGCCCGGCAGGTAATAGCGGCCGGCCTCGACGTCCTCCGCCAGATTCGGCTGATCCCAAAGCGGCTCGCGGCTTTCGACGATGGGAATGCTGCGCATGGCGTAATCGCCGCCGGGCAGCCATTCGAGGGTGCCTGCATCCCAGACGTTGCCCGCCTTTTCCGGACGGAAGGGTCGGAAGTTGCGAATGAGATCGACCAGGAACACCAGAACGCCGGCACCGATGAGGAAAGCGCCGAAAGTCGAGATCAGGTTGAGGGTGTCCCAGCCGACTTCCGCCGAATAGGTATAGACCCGCCGCGGCATACCCAGCAGCCCGGTGATGTGCATCGGGAAGAACGCCGTGTTGAACCCGATGAACATCAATCCGCACACCCAGCGGCCCAGTTTTTCCGAGAGAGGCTTCGTGCTCGCATAAGGCGCCCAGTAATAGAACACGCCGAATAGCGGGAACACCATGCCGCCGAACAGCACGTAGTGCAGATGCGCCACCACGAAATAGGTATCGTGCACCTGCCAGTCGTAGGGCACGATCGCCACCATCACCCCGGTCAGCCCGCCCAGCACGAAAATGAACAAAAAAGCCAGGGTGAACAGCGCCGGCACCGTGAGTTTCAGGCGTCCGGCCGCAATGGTGGCGATCCAGGCGAACACCTGTATGCCGCTCGGAACCGACACCGCCATGCTGGCCGCCGAGAAATAGCTCATGGAGATCTGCGGCAGTCCCACGGCGAACATATGGTGCACCCACAGGGCGAAGCTCAGGAAACCCGTGCCCACCAGGGCCAGCACCACCAATCGGTATCCTACCAAGTGCTTGCGCACCATGGTGGGTATGATCATCGAGACGATTCCCGCGGCCGGTAGGAAGATGATGTAGACCTCCGGGTGACCGAAAAACCAGAAGAGATGCTGCCAGAGCAAGGGGTCGCCGCCTTTCTCCGCTACGAAGAACGGCCACTCGAAGCTGCGCTCCAGCTCAAGGAGCGCGGTGCAGAGGATCACCGCCGGGAAGGCGACCATGATCATCCCGGCGAACACCAGCATGGCCCAGCAATAGATCGGCATCTTATCGAGGCTCATGCCGGGCGCGCGGTTGAGCAGCACCCCCACCACGATCTCGATGGCCGCAGCGATGGCCGTGATTTCGATGAAGCCGATGCCGAGCAGCCAGAAATCGGAGTTGTCGCCGGGCGAGAATTGATAACTGGTCAGCGGCGGATACATGAACCAGCCGCCCTTGGGCGCCAAGTCGAAAAACAGGCTGCAGAAGAACGCCAGCCCACCCGCGAAATAAGCCCAGAAGGCGTAGGCCGACAGCCGCGGGAAGGGCAGGTCGCGCGCCGCCTGCATGTTGGGCAGGATGAGAACTCCCAGCGCTTCCACCGCCGGCACGGCGAACAGGAACATCATGATGGTGCCGTGCATCGTGAAGATCTGGTTATAGGTGTCCTGCCCCAGAAGATCGTTTTCCGGCACCGCGAGCTGGGTGCGCATCAGGAGCGCCAGCACGCCGGCCAGCAAGAAGAACAGAAAGGCCGTGCCGACGTAGAAGATGCCGATGTACTCGTTGTTGACGACGGTGATGAAGTTCCAGCCCGATGGTGGCCGCCAAATCTTTTTGAGCAGGGAAAGCTCTTCGTCCGGGCGGGGCACAGGGTTCGGAAATTCCTGATTCCGGTCCATCCGTGTCTCCTCAGCGCAATCGATACAGCAGGAATATCCCGCCGAGATAAGTCAAGAGCACGGCCAGCGAGTCGTAGCCCATGCGCAGGATCGTCCGATCCCGGCGCTCGACCAAACCGGCGATGTACAGCGTCGTCACGACAATCCCTAAAAGGGCCGCGAAAGATGAAAACCGTCCCACCTGGTTCAGCACCGGGCCGTCCGGATAGACGGCATCGATCAAAAAAATCATGCCGACGTTGAACAGATTGGTGCCGAAGATATCGGAAACCGCCATCAGATAACGCCCTAGGTGCATCGCCGCCAGTACGGTGCTGACTTCCGGCAAGGAGGTCGAAAAGCCGACAAAAACGGCGCCGAAGAAGCTCGAGCCCAGCCCGCTCTGCTCGGCGAGGGTTTCACCGGAACGCGATAGCGCATAGCCCGCCACCAGAATCGCCAAACCGGCAAGCACCGTCTTGCCGAGAATTTTTCCAAACGGACGTTCGGGTTCCTCCTCCGTTTCGTCGCGTTGGGCCGGATGTCCTCTGTGCTGTCCCTCAAGTCCCTGATGGGGACGCTTCGGAGCGCGTCGTTGATGCCAGCCCAGCCCGTCCGGCCGCCAGGGAAAGCGGCCCTGAGATTTGGCGAGCATCCAGATGGACCCGAAGTAAAAAAGGAGAATGCTCCACGCCCAACCGCCGATGCCGAGGAACGCCGTGTCGCCCACGATCACGGCCGCGGACACCAGAGCGAGCAGCAGTACGCCCAGTGCCCCTTGCAAGATCACGACCGGATCGGGAATCACCGAAGTCAGAGCGTCCCGCCCGATGACGGCGTCGGCCAGCGCCAGGATGACGACGTTGATCGCGAGACTGCCGAGGATGTTGTTCACTGCCAGCGGCGCATTGCCGGCGGCGGACGAGGCGACCGTGACCGCGACCTCGGGCAGCGAAGTGATGCCGCCCAAAAGGATCAATCCGGCTGCTGCATGGCCGATGCCGGTATGCTCGGCGATGGCATCGGCATAGTGCGAGACCTTGGTGCCGGCAATCCAGACGATGCCTGCCGAAACCGCGAACATCACGATGTTGAGCCAGAGCGAATAATTCTTGAAATCGAAAGGCATCAGCTCGGGTTCTCCAAATAAGCCGTCGGCCGATGCGCGTGGAAGCGCCGCGGCCGGCATCCGTGAAATCCACTCGAAGATTCAGCTCTTGCGCAGTCCTCCGTTAAAGCGGTACCGGCGGTGCTGCCGTCGCATACACCGAGCGGCGCATCTAACCAACCTTGTGCCAGAGAGTAAGCTCCATCGGCTCGGCCAACAGCGTTTCGGCCAGAGTAATCCAATGCTTGATATGTGGCGCTTCGAGGTGCCTTCTGAGGTCCTCCTCGCACACCCAGTTCTCATGAAAGAGAAAAAGCGAATCGTCATCGGCAGCCTGGTGCATGTCATAGTTGATGCAGCCTTTTTCCGAGCGGGTCGGGGCGAGGAGGTTCATGAGCTCCCGCTTGACCTGCGCCTCCATGCCGGGTTTGGCTACGATTCGAACGATAACCGTCACGGGTTTGCTTGCCATGTTTCGCTCCTTTATCGGAGTGCCGGTTGCGATCCATGATTTCAGGGACGCTGCGGACGGAGATGTTCGACAATCCCGGAACCGCGTTCATCTCCGGTTCTCCGAATAAGCCGCCGGCGGACGCGCGGGCTGACGCTGGGCGTTAAGCCAGGCATCGAAATCCTCCGGCGTTTCGACCACCGCCAGGAAGGCCATGTTGGCGTGCTGGGCGCCGCAATACTCGGCGCACTGCCCGCGCCACAGGCCCGGCCGGTCGGGTCGGATACGCAGCGTGGTGATACGGCCGGGAATCATGTCGACTTTTCCGGCCAGGTTGGGCAGCCAGAAACTATGGATGACATCGGCGGTGCGCAGTCTGAATTCCACGAGCCGACCGGCCGGAAGGTGGATCTCGTTGGCGGTGGCGACATCGACATGGCCCGCCTCGGTCAGGTAATTCACCCGCCACCAAAACTTCTCGCCGACGACCTCGATCCGCAGGGCCGGAGGTTCCGACAGGGTGACGATATCCCCGGCGATTCTCAGCGTATAGACCAAGAGCGCGGACAACAGGACCACGGGAAACGCGAGGCCGCCGATAAGGACTGCTCGGCGATGGCCCAGCAAGCGGCCGGCGCGTTCCGATCCGGACATCGAATAAACGGTCAGCGCCATGACCAAAACGAAAATGACCGCGGCTCCCCAGTACAGCAGCCAGCCGATGGCATCAATTTCGGATGCGGTCGGCGAATGCGGATCGATGGCGGATTGAAGGCCGGCACCCGCGGATGCCGGCAGCGTTGCCAGGAGCAAGGCCGAACCAAGACGGGCGGTCATGGCATGGCGGAACGCGGGCCGTCCGGCCGAACGCATCGACAGCCGGCACTAACCGCAGTGCGGAGAGTCGAAAATGCTATAGCGTCGGAAGACGTTCCATTCCCGATGGTCATCGGTCACTCCCCTGGCCGAATATCGAGCCGTGCGGCTGGCGCCGTTCTCTCGAATTTTGGAGCGTACTCACAAGAGACCATGGCACCTTCCCGAAAGTTTCTGATCCATGCGCTCATCACTCTCGTCATCCTGGGTGGATTCGGAGTATTGGGCGCGGCCATCGTCGTTCTCACCGGCGTGTACAACGTCGCTGCCATTTATCAACACACTTGGCCGGTTTACGAGATGCTGGATTTCGCATTGGATCGGTCGGTCTCGGCCCGCCTCGGCGGCATCGCGGCGCCGCCCCTGGACGATCCCCTCCTGGCGGAACGCGGCTTCCGCATTTACCGGGACAAATGCGCGCAATGCCATGGCGCGCCGGGTGTGCCTCCCGACGATGCGGGCAAGGGGATGCTGCCGCTGCCCAACAATCTGGCACAAACGGCGCGCGAAAAATCGGCTGAATACATCTATTGGGTGGTTGCCAACGGAATCCGCATGACCGGCATGCCTGCCTGGCAGTATCGCCTCGACGAGGAGGAGCTGTGGGCGGTGGTGGCGTTCGTAGAACGGTTGCCGGAGTTTTCCCCGAAGGAGTACGCGGAATGGGATCGAAAGACCGGCGGGCGATAAGAAGAATCAAAGGAGCGGGCGGACTCTTCGCGGCACTGGCTCTTCTGAATGCCTGCGGCCGCGCCGATCAGCCCTTGTTCGTCACCGGCGGAGACCCGGCCCGAGGGCGGATCGCCTTGCAGCAATATGCCTGCGCGACCTGTCACATCATTCCCGGCATCGTCGGCGCCAAGGGTCTGGCCGGGCCGCCCCTGACCGCTTGGGCCAATCGCATCTACATCGCCGGCGTTCTGCCCAACACTCCGGACGACCTGGTTCTGTGGCTTCGGGACCCGCAGCGGATATCGCCCGGCACGGCCATGCCCGACTTGGGTGTGACCGAGCATGACGCATGGGACATGGCGGCGTATCTCTTCAGCCTGAAATGATCCCGCAGGCGGTCGGCGCTCTAGCTCGAGAATCGAGGATGCACGCGCAGGCGGAAGAGAGAAAATCCGCCCGAGAACTTTTACGGTATCGAACGACCTAAAAAGTGACGTCCCGACTCGAGAAGCACACTGCGGGAGGAACTCCATGGAACGGCTTGGCCGACTTTGCGCTCTTGGCGCCGTTCTGATCATGATGTCGGCGGGATGCGAGCCCGTACCGGCACCGCGACTTGCGCAAGCGCCGGCAGCGGCCTACCAGGCGTCCAATCCCGGCGCCGCCATAGGACAAAGCGGCAGGCCGACTCTGGCGCCCATGCTGGAAGCCGTATTGCCCGCCGTGGTCAATATTTCGACGACCTCGACGGTGAACGTGCAGGAGAATCCGCTGTTCAACGATCCGTTTTTCAGACGGTTCTTCGACTTGCCGAACATGCCGCCGCGCCAACGGCAACAGCAGAGCCTCGGCTCCGGCGTGATCGTGAACGCCGAAAACGGGCTTATCCTCACCAACCACCACGTCATCGCCAATGCCGACCAAGTGACCGTGACCCTGCAGGACGGAAGGGATTTCGAGGCTACGGTGGTGGGCGCCGATTCCGAGACCGACGTGGCGGTCGTCAAAATCGACGAGAAAAACCTTACGGCTCTGCGGTTCGGCGACTCGCAATCCTTGCGGGTCGGAGATTTCGTGGTGGCTATCGGCAGTCCTTTCGGCTTGAGCCAAACCGTGACTTCCGGCATCGTCAGCGCGCTGGGTCGTTCCGGTTTGGGCATCGAAGGCTACGAAGACTTCATCCAGACCGACGCCTCGATCAATCCCGGCAATTCCGGCGGCGCCCTAGTCGACCTGAATGGGGAACTGGTCGGGATCAATACCGCCATCGTCGGCCCGGCCGGGGGCAATGTCGGCATCGGTTTCGCGATCCCGAGCCATCTCGCCCAAGCCGTCATGCAGCAGATCGTCCAGTACGGCGAAGTTCAGCGAGGTCAACTCGGGATCGGAGTCCAGGATTTGACTCCCGAGTCGGCGAAAGCCTTGGGCCTGGAGCGGAGCGGCGGCGCCGTGATTGCCCAGGTTCAGCCGGATTCGCCTGCCGCCCAAGCGGGGCTGCGTCCCGGCGACGTCGTGGTGGCGGTCGATGGTGCTCCCGTGGCCAATGCCAGCAGCTTGCGCAATATTATCGGCCTGCTTCGAGTCGGTTCCGAAATCAAGCTGGATTTCCTCCGAAATGGCCAAAAGCGGACGGCGACGGCCCGGATAGCCCAACCACCGGCCCGGCGGCGGTGAGGAAACCTCGGAGCGGCTGTCTCAATGGTTATGGACGAAACTCTATTTCACTCGCGGAGACATGGACATGGGCAGCATCTTGCGATTCTTGGGCAGCGCGATCGGCATCATCTTCCTGATCGGGTTATTGGTCGTGATCGGGATTCTTATGCTCATTTTCTGATCGGAGCGTCGCATGCGGAAATTTAGGCGCCTTCGGTTCGGGATTGTGGCCGGGGCGCTGTCCGCCGTGGCGGGCCTGAATGTGACGGCCAGGGAGTCCGTGCCTCCCTCCGCGCCCGATACCCGCGCTCGCCCGCCGATTACGGAGGAGCCCAGCGCTTTGCTGACGGTCCTGATCGTGCCCGGATCATTCAGCGCCGAGCGGGTCGCCGACGGTTGCTGGGTACAGTTCTACACGGGCGACCGTTTTACCGGAATTCAACTGAACATCGTCGGCCCGGTCGAGATGCGCACCATGAAAGGTCCGTTCGGCGCCCGCTGGACCGGCCTGGAAAGCGTCATAGTCGGACCGCGCGCCCAGGTAACCGCCTTCGACGACGAAGACTTCGAAGACCATAGCCTGTCGTTCGAACCAGGACAGCAAATCCCCGACTTGGGGGAAAGACGGGGACGCAGCGGGCTGGGGATTTTCGAAGATATCAAGTCGCTGCGGGTGACTTGTTTGCCGCGCCGCTGATGCGGCGAATGGCACGGCGTTCGGCGCATGAAACGGAGAGCGCGTTCGGCAGGGGGGGGGCGATGGCGGATCTTGGTAGGACTCGCCGTTCTGGCTGTCTTGGCGTTGGTCGCTTATTGGCTCTGGTCGCAGATTGTCGGTAAACGCGGACCGGCTGAACCGTTCGAGATCCCTCCCGTCACCGTGACGGCAGCCCGTGCCGAGCCGGAGATCTGGCGGACCGAGTTGGACGCCATCGGCAACCTCGTCGCCGTGCACGGGGTGCAAGTGACCACCGAGGTGGCGGGCATGGTGGAAACCATCGGGTTCGAATCGGGCGCCGAAGTGGAGCAGGGCGCGACCCTGGTGCAATTCAAGACCGATGTGGACCTGGCGCGGCTGGAGCGCCTCGAGGCCGAGGCCGAACAGGCGCGCCGCGATCTGGCTAGGTTCCGCGAACTGGCGCAGCGGCGCTTCGTATCTCAATCCGAACGGGAGCAGGCGGCGACCCGGGTGGAAACCTTTGAAGCCCAGGTTAGGGAACAGCGGGTCCTGATCGGCAAAAAGCGGATCGAGGCACCGTTCAGCGGGGTTCTCGGACTCCGTTACGTCAATCTGGGACAATATCTTGAACCCGGACAGGCCGTGGTCGATTTGCAGTCGATCGCCCCCATCTACACGGATTTCACCTTACCCGGACGTCATTACGGCGTTATCGGACCGGGACTGCCCGTCCGGGTGCGGGTCGACGCCTACCCCGATCAGGTTTTCGAAGGCGAAATCAGCGCGGTCAGCCCGCAGATCGACCGGGAAACCCATAATTTCAGCGTGCGCGCTACGCTCCCCAACCGCGAACGCCTGCTCCGGCCGGGCATGTTCACCGACGTGGTCGTGACGCTTCCCGATGAGCGCCGGGTGCTGGCAGTTCCCAACACGGCGATCAGCTACAGCCCGTACGGCGACGTCGTGTTCGTGATACGGGAAGGGGGCGGGGCGGCTCCGGCACTGCCGGCCGGCGGTGCCGACGATAGCGGAAATCCGGACGATTCGGCGGTTTCTTCCGCTCGGGCTCCGGACCAGCGTATCCATCGGGTCCAACGGGTTTTTGTCACCACCGGCGAGCGCCGGGGTTTGCGCGTCGAAATCTTGAAAGGCGTCGCGCCCGGCGACCGGGTGGTCACATCGGGTCAGCTCAAGCTCAGCGACGGGGCGCGGGTGCTCATCTCGGACCGGGACGTACTGCCGGAAGTCGACCCCATACCGAAGGGACCGTGATGGGCGGCTTTACCGATCTCTTCATCAAGCGGCCGGTGCTGGCCTCGGTGATCAGCCTGGTGATCCTAATGCTGGGATTGCGGTCGATTCTAACCCTCAATGTCCGCGAGTATCCCGAGACCTACTCCTCGGTCATCACCATTTCGACCCCTTATTTCGGCGCCGACGCGGAACTGGTCAGAGGATTCATCACCACGCCCCTGGAACAGGCCATCGCCACCGCCGAGGGCATCGACTATCTCGAATCCACCAGCGTCCAGGGGACCAGCACCATCCGGGCGCGGCTTTTGCTCAATTACGATCCCAACGCCGCGGTGGCCCAGATCATCACCAAGATCAACCAAGTGCGGAACCAGTTGCCGCCCGGCAGCGAGGACCCCATCGTCACCGTCACTCCGGGCGAGCCGACCGCCGCCATGTACATCGCCTTTTACAGCGAGGTGCTGGAACGCAACCAGGTGACCGATTATCTCAACCGCGCCGTTCGGCCGCGCCTGGAGACCCTGGTCGGCGTTCAGGAGGCGCCGGTCCTGGGCGGGCAGACGGTGGCCATGCGCATCTGGCTGGACCCGAAGCGCATGGCGGCATTCCGGGTCACGCCGACAGACGTCCGCGCGGCGCTCGAGGCCAACAACTTCATCGCGGCGGTGGGATCGACCAAGGGAGCGACCCTCTCGATCTCGCTGGATGCCGCGACCAACCTGCATTCGGTGGAGGAGTTCGAGCGGCTGGTGGTGCGGGAGGACAACGGCGCGCTGATCCGGTTGCGGGACGTGGCGGAGGTGTCCCTGGGTGCCGAATCGTACGAAACCTCGGTGTATTTCGACGGGGTTCCGGGGGTGTTCATCGCCGTGGAAGCGGCGCCCACGGCCAATACCCTGGACACGGCGGCGCGCGTGCGCGAAGTCTTTCCCGATATCCAGCGGCAATTGCCCGCGGGCATCCGCGGCGTCATCGTCTACGACAGCACCGACTTCATCCGCGACTCGATGCGCGAGGTGCTGGTTTCGCTGGCCGAGGCGCTGACCATCGTGACCGGGGTCATCTACCTGTTCCTGGGATCGGCCCGCGCTGCGCTGGTGCCCGCCGTGGCCATGCCGCTGTCGCTGGTGGGCTCGCTGTTCCTGATCCTGGTCATGGGGTTCACCATCAATCTCCTGACCCTCTTGGCGCTGATCCTTGCCATCGGCATGGTGGTGGACGACGGCATCGTCATCGTGGAGAACGTCCACCGCCACATGGAGGAGGGCAAGAGCAGGTTCGAGGCCGCCCTCGAAAGCGGGCGCGAACTAGCGGCGCCCATCGTCGCCATGAACATCGTGGTGGTGGCGGTGTATGCGCCCATCGGCTTCATGACGGGGCTCACCGGAAATCTCTTCACCGAGTTCGCCTTCACGGTGGTCGGGGCGACGCTGATCTCGGGCGTCGTCGGCCTGACCCTGTCGTTCATGCTGTGCTCCAAGCTGCTCAGGCGGGAAACCGGGAAACGCGGGCTCAGCCGCCGGGTGGACGCAGGCTTCGGATGGGTGGCCGAGCGTTATGGCCGTCTCCTCCACGCCACCCTGGAGCAGCGCTGGCTGGTGCTGCTGTTCGGAGGCGTCGTACTGGTCGCCTGCTTTTTTCTCTATACCGCCGCCGAGGACGAACTGGCGCCGACCGAGGACCAAGGCTTTCTCATCGTGCAGGCCACCGCCGATCCCAACGTCTCCATCGACCACCTGGAACGCTGGACCAGCCGGGTCGGCGAGATCATTCAGGATTTCGACGCCACCGACCATTCGTTCGTCATCAACGGCGTGGTGCCGGGGGGAGGCGGCGTGGGCAGCGCCTATCAGGCTTTCGCCGGCATGTCCATGCGAGACTGGGAAGAGCGGGAGCAAACGCAGTTCGACATCATGCCCGAATTGCAGGATCGGGTGAACGGCGTCGCCGGCCTCCAGAGCGCGGTGTTTCCGCCGCCCGCGCTGCCGGGCGCCGGCGGCGGAACCCCGGTACAGTGGGTCATCGGTACCACCGAGGAAACCGAGGCGCTCTACGATGCGGTGCAGCGGGTGCTGGAGCGGGCGCGGCAAAGCGGCAAATTCGACTTCATCGAAACCGATCTGCATTACGACCGGCTCCAGGTGCAGGTGGAGATCGACCGTGCCAAGGCGGCCGATCTCGGCATCGACATGCAGCAATTAGGCGGCGATCTTTCCACGCTGCTGAGCGCCGGCTATGTCAATTATTTCAGCGTCCGTGACCGCAGCTACCGGGTCATTCCCCAGGTGGAACGCGTCTATCGGCTTCGTCCGGAGCAGCTCGAGAATTATTATCTCCGCGCCCGGAACGGCAGCCTGATTCCCGCCTCCACCATCATCCGCCTGACGCAAACTGTACAGCCGCGGGAACTGGCCCGGTTCAACCAGCTCAATGCAGCGACGCTGTCCGGGGTTCCGGCGCCGGGAGTGACGCTCGGCGAAGCGGTGGAGTTCCTGAGGACGACCGTGGCCGAAGTCTTGCCCGGCGGATACGTCACCGACTGGAAAGGGCAGTCGCGGCAGTACGTCCAGGAGAGCGCGGAACTGGTCACCGCGTTTTTCCTGTCGGTGATCCTGATCTATCTGGTCCTTGGCGCGCAGTTCGAAAGCTTCCGCGATCCCGCCATCATGCTGGTGAGCGTGCCCATGTCGCTGGCCGGGGCGCTGCTGTTCATGGCGCTCGGGGTGGTCACCGTCAATATCTACACCCAGGTGGGCCTGTTGACCCTGATCGGCTCCATCATCCGCCACGGGATTCTCCTGGTGGAATTCGCCAACGAGGTCCAGCGGCGCGAGGGGCTGGACCGCCGCCGGGCGATGGAGACCGCGGCGGCGATCCGGCTCCGCCCGATCCTGATGACCACGATCGCGACCCTGGTCGGCATGATTCCGCTCTGGTTCGCGTCCGGACCCGGCGCCGAAAGCCGCTTCGCCATCGGCTTCGTGCTGGGCGCCGGCATGGCCATAGGCACGCTGTTCACGCTATTCGTGGTGCCGGCCTTTTATACCGTTATCGCCAGCGAGCGGGCCGGATCGAGAGAGGAAGGTTAAGGAAGCTCTGATTGGGCGCCGGTAGGCTGTTCACCCTGAGCCGAGTCGAAGCGCCTGTCCCGAGCGGAGACGAGGGGCCTGTCCTGAGCCTGTCGAAGGGCTAACCCACCATCGATGGGTTTCGCTTCGCTCTACCCATCCTACGATTAATGTTCATTCGAATGCCGAATGGATTAAGTCCTTCGACAGGTTCAGGACCGGGCCGAACGAGAGCGACAACTTCGTACTTCGACGCCCGTGGTTGGACAGGCCGGAGGCTTATGCTTCGGTCTCCGTTTCCTCCACAATCCGCTCCCTCTGCAGCCAGCGGGCCACCAGCCACCAGATCAATGCCCAGGCGGCTCCGATCATCCAGCCGGCGGCGACGTCGGACGGCCAGTGGACGCCCAGGTACACCCGGCTGAAGCCGACCAGCAAGCAGAGCACGACGGCCATCGTCAGCACGAAAAACTTGGTGCGCCGATCGGGCAGCACTCGGGCGAGCAGGGCGCCCAGAGTCAGATAAGTGGCGGTAGCCAGCATCGCATGGCCGCTGGGAAAGCTTGCGGTGTAGACGTATGCGCCATGGGGTACGAGATCGGGGCGGGGGCGGTCGAAGCCGAGCTTGAGCAAGGTGTTGACAAGCAGGCCGCCGACGACGGCGATAGCCAAGAGGAGCACGGTCCGGCGTTTTCGCAACAGGGCGAGATAGCCCGCGACGCCTAGCGTGATGAATACGATCACGCCGACGCCGCCCAAGGCGGTGAAATCCCGGAACATTTCCTCGACCCATCGCGGGCCGATCGGGTCGGTCGGGTCGGCAGGATTCCGCAATGCCAGCAGGATGGCGGTGTCGACGGCACGCGTCTGACCTTCGGCGACCTCGTCGGCGAGTTCGATGAACCCCCAGATTCCCGCCCCGGTTAGGAGCATCAGCACAAGGGTTCGAAACTCGCGAGCAACGGCGGACCCTGCGGCGCCGAGTAGCGGTCTGAGCGCGACGATGAATCGTTGAGACATGGACATGGCGAACGCTTGTATCTCGATTGATGATCATGATTTGGACAATTCCATGGATTCTCCGGCACGGCGGGGCGGGGATAATTCCACTTTCCGCTTGGTCCTTATTAGTAAGTCCCCGTAAAAGTGCCTTTCATTCGACCGAACCGGCGGGGAGCCCGCAATATGCTGTCGGCAGCTCGGGATAGTACCGGTCGCCGGAGTTATAGGTATCCGCGGCTTTGATGGGAGGCGGCTCGATCGAGTTCTACGGCAAGGCCGGAATGCCGGCAAGGGACGTAATGATGGATCATGAGACCAGCGAGACACGGACTCCCAGTGGACTGCTGACCAAGCGGACGCTCATCGTCGCAGTCGCGGGTACGGCCGTCATTGCGCTGCTTCTGGCGGTTTGGCAGGTGTCGCAGATCCTCTTGCTGGTTTTCGCGAGTCTCCTCCTGGCCCTGTTCCTCCGCACGCTCGCCGAGTTCATCACCCGGCATACGCCTTTGTCCATGAACTGGTCGCTGACGGTGGTGGTCTTGATACTGCTGGGCTTGCTCGTGCTGATCCTGGCGCTGTACGGACCCGCCATCGCCGACGGTTTTTACCAGTTGTTCCAGCAGTTGCCGGCGGCGCTGGACCGGCTACGGAACACGCTCGAGCAATATCCGTGGGGAACCGCGGTGATCGATAGGCTATCCAGGGCGGGTAGTACCCTCACAGATCCCGAGCAGCTATCGAAAATCGCCGGGATTTTTTCGACCGCATTCGGCGCCTTGGGCAGCCTCTTCATCGTGATCGTGCTGGGGCTTTATTTCGCCGCTGATCCCAAGACCTACATCGACGGCACGGTTCATCTGTTTCCCAAGGGGCGCCGAGGACAGGTTTGGGAGGCATTCAACCGGATGGGGAATGCACTCCGCTGGTGGCTGATCGGGCGAATCGCAGCCATGCTCGCCGTGGGGGTGTTGATCGGCGTCGGGCTGATGGCGCTGGGAGTGCCGTTCGCGTTTATTTTGGGTCTTGTCGCCGCCGCCCTGGATTTCGTACCCAATATCGGGCCGCTGATTGCGGCCGTGCCGGCGATGATGGTCGGTCTCACCCAGGGCGGCCCGACGGTACTCTATGTAGCCATCCTCTATTTCGTGGTCCAGGGATTGGAAGGTTATCTGATCACGCCCTTCATCCAACAGAAGATCGTTTCCCTGCCGCCGGCTCTGCTGCTGACCGCCCAACTCATCATGGGCGCAAGCTTCGGCATCCTAGGACTTCTGCTCGCGCCGCCGCTGGTGGTGGTCATCATGGTGCTGGTGCAGATGCTGTATATGAGGGACGTATTGGGAGAATCCGTCGAGATGCCCTAAAGGCGTCTGGGCGGTTCGATTGTGATTCCTGTCGTACGGGCCATTCCCACGCATGTGGGGAACAGATCCGAATGAGGCTAGAGCGTTTTTCATCCCGGTGTACGGCTTCGTGTCGGGCGGGAAGAACGTAGGTCGGCAATCCCTTGCCGACTTATCGGCTCGGCAAAGGATTTTGTTGGAAGGGGCGTCCTGGCGCTCCCAGGACGGCCGTTTGCGATTGGAAGGGGGACTTTGGTGCTCCCAAAGTTCCCGTTTGCGATTGGAAGGGTCGCGACTAAAGCGACCGTTTGCGATTGGGAAGAGATTGTCGACCTACCTATCGGGCCCTCTGACACCGAATCGGAAAATGCTCTAGCCGCGGATCGATCGTGCGCTGTCCGGAAAATGTTTCGGTTCAGCATCCGATCTCGTTGCTGTTTTCGGCAAGCAATGCACGTTCTTCTTCGCCGATCTCCGAATCCGCCGACGGCTTGGCCTTGTTCGCCGATACGTCCATCATGCCGGCGACCCGTTGCAGGCTGGAGAGAATGAGGGTTTGCTCCCAGTCGTTCAATTGCCGGAAGGCGGCCACGAAGTTGACGTGCAGCAGCGAGGGCGCATGCCGGAGTGCCTCCCGGCCGGCGTCGGTGAGGGTGATGGTCAGGCGCCGCTTGTCTTCCGCGCTGCGCTCGCGCCGGATTTGGCCCTTCAGTTCCAGGCGGTCCAGGATAGACGTGATGGTTCCCTGGCTGAGGCTGACGGCCCGGCTGAGCTGGTGGGCCGTCAGCGCTCCGCGCTTTTCCAGGGCACGCAGCACCAGCAGCTGCGAGCCGGTCAGCCCAGCTTTCTGCAACTGCTTGGATTGCAAATCGAGCGCCTGTACGATGCGCCGGAGTTCCACCAGGACCTGCTCGTGAATTTCCATGGGAGCGCCGGTGAGCGGTTGAGCCTGTTTCACGCCACTGTTCCTGCGAGTCGGTAAATGTGCGGGCTAGCTTCAGGCGGATGACATGCCGTCCGAAGCCGTCGACGATAGTTTTGAAGCCGGGCGCGTCCGGCTACCGTTTCGGGATTATATCTTCCATGATTCGCGCAGCCTTCGATAAAAGCTCAGATCGCGTTTGACCGCGCCCCTGACGCCGCAAATGAATCCGGCCAATTCCTGGGCCCGTTCCAGCGCGTCCTGCAAGGGCCAACGCCACATCAAGCCGACCAGCAGCGCGGCGCTGAACGCGTCTCCCGCGCCGACGGTGTCCACGACCTTTATCGACGCGTCGGGACGCACCCGAGCCGTATTTCCGTTGGCGCAGACGGCGAATGCTCCCGATTCGCCCAGGGTCACCGCCACGTATTCCGCGTCGCAGAGGGCTCGCAAGGCTTCGGCGCGCTCTTCGGGAAGCTTGCCGGACAAGCCGTAAATATCGGTTACCGTGTCCAATTCCTGCGCGTTCAATTTAATCCAGTTCGCCCGTTCCAGCAGGGTCCACAAATGCTCGACGCTCCACCAGGGCGAACGGAGATTGACGTCGAGGAATATCGGGGGACGATGGCGCTTGATGAGATAATCGAGCGCCTGGCGTGAGACCTGATTTCTCACGGCGAGGGTGCCATGGTACAGGATGGCGCCTCCCGACGGAAATTGAGGGACGTCGTGCGCTTCGATGAAGTCGTAGGCCCGCTCGGGTTGAATGCGGAACACGGGTTCCCCCTTCTCGATGTGCACCCGCACGGCTCCCGTCATGCGCTCGGGGTCGATTTGCACGCCCCGTTCGTCCAGATCCCAGTCGTGAAGCGCCTCGCGAACAAGTTTTCCACCCTCGTCCTCGCCGATACGGCTTATCAGCAAGGGTTGTATGCCCAGTCCCCGGAGGTGGCAGGCTACATTCAGCGGAGCCCCCCCCAGCACAACCGAGCCATCGGGAAAATGATCGAGCAGCAGTTCGCCGAAGAGGACCGGTCTCAGTGATACAGTGAATTCGGTCATGTCTACTTTGATGTCAAAATAAAATAAAGCTGAACGCCCTGTTCCGGCCGTCTAGGCTACCGGGCAAGGCGCGCTAATCAGTAGTTTTACCTATGGGAGTACGATAAATCGGGTTGACAGGTTCGTGCAAACATTTTGAAATCAAAAAATAGGGCGGGTATGTTGCACGTCTCCCGCTGCGGGAAGCGCTCCACGGCTGATTGTGGATACGGCCGACGCCTGAGCGTTTCGAATCGTTACGAAGAACAATCTCTGCTACCCGCCGAGTTAGTAAAAAATCTATTCCCGGAATCATGCCGCGACTTGTGGATAGAGCGGGCTGTTTCGTCTTGCTGATGGTCCTCGCAGCGTCGGTATCGGCCGAACCGGTCCGGCTCACGGCATTGCGAGCTGCGGATAAGGCGGATCGGGCGCGTTTGGTTTTTGAATTTACCGGTAAACCCGAGTACCGGGTGATCCGCTGGGCCGAGCCGAGGCGGCTGCTGGTGGATATTACCGATGCCAAGCTCGGAGTCAGCGTAAAGCAGCCGCCAGCGTCGCATCCTTTTTTGGGAAAGATCCGCACGACATCTCACAAGGAAAGGCTTCGATTGTCGGTCGACCTGAAGCGCCCAGTTTTGCACAGGGCGTTTATCAGTCCCGCCGGAAAGGGAGTCCGGCTGATCGTCGAACTGATCGAATCCGAGCCCCCCAAAGCCGGTGCCGCGACCAAAACCGCGAAGAAGACAGCACATGCGCCGGTCCGCCGAAGTTCCAGGAAGCCCAAGATCCGCGTGATCGCGATCGATGCGGGTCATGGCGGCAAGGACACCGGCGCCGTCGGTCCCGGCGGCCGTCGGGAAAAGGACGTGGTGCTGTCCATGGCGCGCAAGCTGAAAGACATGATTTACGCGGAACCGGGCATGAAGCCCGTGATGATCCGGAAGGACGACCGTTTTCTCAGTCTGCGCGAACGTCTGGTGAAAGCCCGAGAGGCGCAGGCCGACCTGTTCATATCCTTGCATGCCGATGCCTACGTGCATGGCCTGGCTCGGGGCATGTCGGTGTTCACGCTGTCCCAGCGCGGGGCCAGCAGCGAGGCGGCGCGCTGGCTGGCGGAACGGGAAAATGCGGCCGACTTGATAGGCGGCGTGAGCTTGCGGGACAAGAACGGCACCTTGGCGAAAGTGCTGCTCGACCTGTCCCAGTCCGCCACCGCCGAGGCGAGCGCGCGAGCCGCATCCGCCGTGCTGTGGGAACTGAAGAAGAGCTTCCCCATGCACCATCCGGAAGTCCAGCGGGCGGGATTCGTCGTGCTGAAATCGCCGGATATCCCGTCGATTCTGGTCGAGACCGGATTCATCACCAACCCGGAAGGCGAGAGCAAGCTCGCAGACGCCGCCCATCAGACGAAGATTTGCCGCGCGATCTTTTACGGGATTCGGCAGTTCTTCTCGGCCAAGGCGCCGACCAAGGCCAGCGGGAACTAAAGCATTCTCCGGTTTGGTGTAGCGCGTCGTGGGTGCAGTGTCCGTCGGCAAAGGATTGACGACCTACAACGGTGTCACAAGTAGGTCGGAAATCCCTTCCCGACGTAATTCCATTCGGCATTCGAGATAATATTCATCGTAGGATGGGTAGAGCGAAGCGAAACCCATCGATGGCGGGTTAGCCCCTAGTCTCCGCTCGGGACAGGCTCTGCGTAACCCATCGATTGAAGGTCGCTCGGTGGGTTACGGCGCACGCGAAGCGCAGTGATCGGCCATCGGTCAGTGCTGATGTGCGCCTAACCCACCCTACGAAAATGAATTCCGGATTGAAAGCGATTTGAGAATTAGAGGCATACCCGCGTGTTCGGAAAAACTGCGGCAGCCGCCTCGGGAGGTTTCCATGACTCATACCGAAGCTGGATCCGAATCGGTTTCCAATCTTCCCATCATCGACGTTCACGCCCTGGTAGCGGGCACCGGCGATAAAGAGACGGTGGCGGAGCAGATCAGACATGCCTGCCTCGACATGGGCTTTTTCTACATCAAGGGCCACGGCGTCGATGAGGCGCTTCAGGACCGGCTGGAGCAGCTCAGCCGACAATTTTTTGCACAGGATCTCGAAACGAAGCTGGAGCTCCGCATGGAACGGGCCGGCCGAGCCTGGCGCGGCTATTTTCCGGTCGGAGGCGAGCTCACCTCCGGACGGCCCGACCTCAAGGAAGGTCTCTATTTCGGTGCCGAGCTTGGGGCGGACGATCCGAGAGTCCAGGCCGGCGTTCCTCTGCATGGCGCCAACCTCTTCCCCGCCAACATCCCGCAATTTCGTGAAACGGTGCTCGCGTATATGGCGGCGATGACGCAACTCGGGCAAATCTTGATGCAGGGCATTGCGCTCAGCTTGGGGCTGGAAGCGTCCTACTTCGCCGACCGCTACACCGCCGATCCTCTGATCCTGTTCCGCATCTTCAACTATCCGCCAGAGCCGGCGAACGTGGGTACTCCGCCCAGCTGGGGCGTGGGTGAACACACCGACTATGGCCTGCTGACCATTCTCAAACAGGATGATGCCGGCGGCTTGGAAGTGAAGTCGAAGTCGGGCTGGATCGCGGCCCCGCCTGTTCCCGGAACCTTCGTGTGCAACATCGGCGACATGCTTGATCGAATGACCGGCGGTCGCTACCGCTCCACGCCTCACCGGGTCCGTAATACCGCCGGTCGCTCCCGGCTGTCCTTTCCCTTCTTTTTCGATCCGAATTTCGATGCGGAAGTAAAACGGATCGAGAGTCCCGAATTGGAGCATGTCATAGACGATGAAGAGCACCGGTGGGACCGATCGAGCGTCCACGCCTTTACCGGCACCTATGGCGACTACCTGCTCAACAAGGTCGGCAAAGTCTTCCCGGCACTCGGAGGCAGCGTGATTTGAAAATGGCGTCCTAGAGCATTTTCATACCTACTGTACGGGCACTCGCGAGTAGGTCGGGAATCCCTTCCCAATCGCGCCGAAGCCGCCTTTCCCGACGCCACGTCCCGGCCGAGCGGCTTCGTCGGAAGGGTCGCGACTAAAGCGACCGTTTGCGATTGGGAAAGGATTGCCGACCTACGAATGCTTGAATCCATTCACCCGAGCCGAAGGCGCCAACGACGTCCGCCAAGCCGGTTTTGCCTTACAATCGCGATGAAAACGCTCTAAGTACATTCAGGGAAGTCTTGCGGCATAGGCAACCTGCAGGACAACCCCGCCAATCTGTCGAGATTCCGCAAATATTTGCGGAATGTACTTAGTCTTGACGACCGTCCGCTGTTGTCCGAAACCGTGAGTCCCGCCCGATTTGCGAATGGCGGCTCGTCGACATGAATGCTAGGAGCATTTTTCCTGTAAACCAACTCGGGCCGAATGCCTCACGACCGAGTCAGGAAATATACGAATGTCTTAGCAAAATATTGTCAACCCATAATGCCCACGACCCCGGGCGAATTCTTTTTTTAATTGGCTAGACAGGTACCGCCGGACACTCGGCGGGTTTTCCTTTCAGTTCGCGTAGCAAGCCGTGCGTCCTTGCGACGTGATACAGGGTAACCATTCACGTTGCCGGATGGAGTAACCAAAAGGCGAGCCAAGCTTCCTACGTCTTTGCCGCGGTGGATCCGCCGCTCTGTGTCTATGTTGCCGGGTTGCCGGCACGATCGAAGAGTTTTTCCGGAAGCCGATGATGGATTATCCGGTGCCATTGCACCCGGCCAGGAAGCGCCGGATACCCGGCGGATACATGGAGGAGCTTCATATGCAAACCTGCTCTCTGTCGAGGCGAGTCACACTCGCCATTCCCTTGAACGCGGTGCTCTTTGCGGCTTGCCCGACGGCCGGGGCAGCGTTCGAGGTCACGGAACCGGAAGCGTTTCGCCCTCGTTGCGACAACTACGATCCGATGCGCCAACCCTTCTTCGGAGTGACCCACCTGCATACCGGCCTCTCCTTCGACGCGAGCATCCGTTTCGTCGACGAACAGGCCGGCAACAATCCGCGCGGAGCCTATGCGTTCGCCAGGGGCGAAAGCCCGATAACGCTCCCGAACATCATCGGAATCCAGGGTGTCGAGATTCCCGAGCTGGGTTTGCCGAACGATCTGCGCAGGCCCACCATAGACCGGCCGATCGATTGGGGCGGCGTTACCGATCATTCCGAGCACTTCGGCGAGATGGGCATCTGCAAGGACCTTCTCGGAACTCCCGACCCCGCCGACCCCGAGGGACGTTTCTCACTGGATTGCCGGATGATCAACGGGTTCTATTGGCAGCCGCTCGGCGGAGAAGTTTCGACTCCGGCCACCGCGCCGTTCAATCAATTCCAGCGGGAACTCGCCTCCAATGCGTTCACGCAGCTCACCATGATGAACCTCGGTCCGGTGAGCCAGATGACGCGGATGCCGCTTTGCGTGAACAACCCGGAAGAATGCGATTCGGCGGAACTCGCGGTATGGCAGGAGCACCAGGCGGCGGCGGAGGAGTTCTACGACCGGAGCAGCCGGTGTTCGTTCACCACGTTCAACGCCTACGAGGTGACTTCCACGCCGCTGGGGGCCAACTGGCATCGTAACGTCTTTTTCCGCAACGACAGGGTGGTCAGACGGCCCATTACCGCGATCGACATGGCCGTGAGGCCCAACGAGAGTCCGACTTCCGGCGGTCCCGGCGGTGTCGGGGAACCTCCCAGCTACGTGGGCAGCATCGTTCCCGACGATCCGGAGGTGTTCCCGGTCCCGCCCGGTCAATTCATCACGTTTCCGCTTCCGGAACGGCTCTGGAACGGCCTGGAGCGCGACTGCACCTTGGGGCAGAACGTTACGGACGGCCGTGGGACTCGCTGCGAGTTTCTGACCATTCCGCACAACTCCAACCTCGGCGGAGGCATGGGGCTCGTTCCTCCGATGTTTTTCACTCCGTTCAATAAAGAGGATGCGATTCGACGCGCCAAGTTCGAGCCGCTCGTGGAGATCTATCAGAACAAGGGAAGCAGCGAGTGCCGTTGGGATCCCCGCTTCAAGGAAGGTGTCGACACGGCGGATGAATTCTGCAATTTCGAGCTGCTGGACACGACCTCCCTATCCGCGGCTTCGGGCGTCGGAACCAGCGGTGGGTCGGCGGGAGGATTGCCGCCGTCGGCTTTCAACGAGCGCGCCTTCGTCCGCAATGTCTGGAAGGATGGACTGAAGCTGGCGGAGGAGCAATTCGAGGGGGTCAATCCCTTCAAGATGGGCGTGGTGGCGTCCTCGGATTCGCATAACGGCACCATGGGCTGGCATCCCGAGAACGAAAGGTTTCCGGGGCACCTCGGCATCGACGATGCGGTCCCCGTGCAGCGTCCCTCCACCATCCAAAACAGTTCGGGCGGCCACTCCGTGGCGTGGGCGGAGGAGAATTCGCGCGACTCCATTTTCGAGGCGCTGAAGCGCAAGGAGACTTACGGGACCAGCGGAACGCGGATCGTCCTGCGCTTCTTCGGAGGCTGGAACTTCGACAAATCCATGTGCGGCAAGGATTTCGTGCCGACCGGCTATGCCGACGGGGTCCCCATGGGAGGCGACCTCCCGCCGAGACCCTCCCGTGCCAAAGCCCCGCGGTTCATCGTGGCGGCCTGGTGGGACGATTTCATCCGGACGCCGCTGGAGCAGATCCAGATCATCAAGGGGTGGTATGACGCGGCAGGCGAACTGCACGAGTCGGTCGTCACGGTAGCCGGCGAAAGGGGGCGTCCCAACCTCCCTCAGGCCGGCGTCACCCCCGATTGCAGCCTTAGGGGAGGAGGAGCCGAGTCGCTGTGCGCGGTATGGGAAGACAAACAGTTCAAGCCCGACGAGCGTGCGTTTTACTACGCCCGTGTTATCGAAAAACCCGTGTGCCGCTACAGCACGCTCTGGTGTCAGAACGCGTTCGGTCTGAATCCGCTGCGCCCGCAACAGTGCAGGGATGATCTCCAAAAGCTGCAACAGGGCAACGAAATCGATCAGCTCAAGGCTCAATACGCGGCGTCGTGTTGCAGCAACCAGACGACGGCCCCCATCGTGCAACCGGCCATACAGGAGCGGGCATGGAGTTCACCCATCTGGTACACACCCTAGGTCACAGAGCTCTTCGCTCGCCGGCACTGCATTTTCTGATCATCGGAGCGGTACTGTTCGCAGCGTTCGCACCGCAAGGAAGAATGGACCCGCCCGACCGGGCTCGGCTGGTGATTCCCTCGTATCGCGTGGATCTCGCGCGCCGCGAGTTCGCGGAGGCGTACCGGCGAACGCCGACGCCGGAAGAGGACAAGCATCTCCTCGAAACGCTAGTGGACGAGGAGGTTCTTTACCAATATGCCCTGCGTTTGGGGCTCGACAAACAGCCGGTGGCGGAGCGGCGACTGGCTCAAATCGCGGCTTTCGTGGAGCAGAATCCGGAGGAGGCCAAGTCGCCGGCGGAGTTGGCCGCGGAAGCCGAGGGACTCGGTCTCCACCACGGAGACGCCGTGGTCCGGCGAATCCTGATCGACGGGGCGAAGCGCCTGATCCGCGCCGCCGTGCGGGTGCGCCGGCCGACCGAGGAGATGATGGAAGCGTATTTGCAGAAAAATCCGGAACCCTTCATGGTTCCCGCGATGACGCGCATCACCCAGGTTTCCGTGAACCGACTGGCGCACGGTTCGGACACCGAAGCCCGTGCTCGGGCGCTGCTCAAGAGAATGAAGCGGGGCGCCGACCCTTCGGCAGCGGCTTCCGCCTTGGGCGACAAGGCTTTCGGACCGCCGTCGCTGCCTTTGCTGACTAACAAGGATCTGGCGCGGCGTTTCGGGTACCGTTTCGTGGAAGCTCTCAGTACGGCGCCCGAAGGCGCGTGGAGCGGTCCGATACCCTCTCGCTACGGCTTTCATCTCGTTTACGTGCACGAGCGGACTCAACCGTATCTACCCCCTCTGGCGGAAGTCAAAACGCAGGTGCGACGGCGTCTTGTGGAAAAGCTTGCCGACGAATGGCTGGCTTTTCGTTTGCAGCAGCTTCGGGCCGAGTTCGACATCGTCGTGCCCGGTCGACAGACATGATGGGAAGGCGCGACATGTTTTGGCCCAGGCTTCTGTTGCCGGCGGCGATCCTGTTTTCGGTGCCGGCCGAGGCGCATTTGTTCGCCCCCGCTGTGCTCGAACTCCAGGAGACATCCGGGGATCACGTGGAGATACGCTGGAAACAGCCCATCATGCGGGTCATGGGCAGCGAGCTCCGTCCCGTGCTCCCCGGTGAGTGCAACGGTATCGGAAGACCGGCGGTGAAGCAGGCGGGAACGGGCATCGAAGCGAACTGGGAGATTCAATGCCCAGAGGGGCTGGTGGGCAAATCCGTGGAGGTCGAGGGCATTCCGTCGAGCAGGGCGGACGTTCTCCTCCGGATACGGCTCGCCGATGGCCGCTCCATGCGCCATGTGCTGACCGGAGACGAACCCGGTTTTACGATTCCCGCCCGCGAAAGCAGGCTGTCGGTGTTGGGTTCGTATGCCAGGCTGGGTGTCGAGCATATTCTCACGGGTTTCGACCATTTGCTCTTCGTGCTGGGCCTGACGCTATTGGTCGGCGGCGGCAGAAAGCTGCTTTGGACCATCACGGCGTTTACGCTGGGACACAGCGTCACCCTCGGGCTCGCCGTTCTGGGCTTCGTCAAGCTTCCGCCCGCGCCGATAGAAGCGGGGATCGCCCTCAGCATCTACGTGCTCGCCGTGGAACTGGCAAGGCCCGGAGAAAAAAGCCTGCTGCGAGCCTATCCCTGGCCCATGGCCGGACTGTTCGGACTCCTCCACGGGCTCGGGTTCGCCGGGGCGCTGTCGGAAGCCGGCCTGCCCGAAGGTGAAATTCCCTTGGCCTTATTCGCCTTCAACGTGGGGATCGAACTCGGTCAGATCGCATTCGTCGTTCTTGTGCTCTTCATGTGGAGGTTCTTGCGGAAAATGCCGCTCGCCCGGCACTCGTTTGCGCGGCTGATGCCCGCCTACGCCATCGGTTCCCTCGCCGCGTTCTGGCTTCTCGAGCGAAGCTGGGCGGGCGTATAGATTTCTTGAGTCTCTTATCGTTTCTTCACGAAAATTTCTGATCACGATCGGGATAAGCCGGCCTTGTCTGTCGTCGATGATTCTCCGACAAAAATATCGTGTTCGACTCCAAAACCATGGCAGGAGCATAACGGACAGCAAGCGTATTACGGTTATGGAATACCGCGGTCCGTTCTTCTACCATGTCCGCCTGCTCTCCTAACCCCGTGACGCAGGCTGACGAGGCGCAACATGAAAGTTTTTCAGCCAGAATTCCGACTCTATGCGCTATTGGTTTGCACGGCACTCGTGACCGCTTGCACCAGCCCAGGTTACAACGACAATCCGTCGCAGCAGATGACCAACGCCCGGATCGGCTGCCTGGCCGCCACAGATTTTTTCGCTGTCTATTTCAGCGTGCATCTCCAGCCGTCCGACGAAAACCAGGATGCAAGATTAACGAAAGAGTTATTCCGCTCGTACTGCCAAGATATACCAACACCCGGCAAGGTGTTTTTTACAGCGGATCTGGTGGGTAACGAACTGAGGAGCATGCCTATCGGCATCCGGATCGTCGAACAGGAGTTTACGGGCGGCGATGAAAGCGATGCTGAAAACTTCAAGGATCTTCGCACCATCTCGGAGGTTCTCGCCAAAACTTATTCCAGAGGTGTCATCGAATCGCATTTTGACCTTGATACGAATGGGCATTACGCGATCTACTTGATCAAGGGCGGCGCAGGTGCCGTTCCGCATCAAGACACATTGAGAATCCCGCTCAATGTCGGCGCCGACTCCGGCGTAGAGCGCTTGACGACACGAATCGCAAGCCTGTTCGGTATCGCATCGGGCCTAGCGCTGATTGGCTTTGCGGCGTCTCGCTTTCGGCGAAGGCGCAAGATTCTTTAGATGGCCCTCCGGGGCCTTTCTTGAACGATGGATCGAAAGACGCGTTACCGATTTTGCAACACGGGTAACGACAATACCTATTAAGGTTAATGACGCGATCAACATCAGGTCTTCTACCACGCATTTGAACGATTCTCCTAGAACCGGCTGTTGACCGCTTAGAAGGAGTAGAAAAGCCGTATAAATTCTGACCGTCCTACCTTCTACCGATCTCACCGTTTGGTGAAGCCGCTACGCACCCGATTGCACGGCTGGCGGGCCACCCTGGCGACGTTGCTCCTTCTTGTGGGGGCGGCCCCACGGCGTCGTCGCGCCTCGAGCATTTTCATACCGACTGTACGGGCATTCGCGAGTAGGTCGGGGAATCCATTCCCAACGGTTTCGTTGGGCCAACGGGTTCGTCGGCAAAGGATTGCCGACCTACAACTGCGTCACCAAGTAGGTCGGGAATCCCTTCCCGACGTAACGGGCTGATTCAGCCACCGATCAGCCGCAATCTCCCTTGCAACAAGGGCTCGCCCTTCATGTAAGCCTACGCTCACAAAAAGATCCGCCGAGGCTTACAAGCTCTTGGCTTCAACTTCGAAAATGTGTCACTAAACTGTGACAGGATCGACGTGCGCGTCGAACAAGGCCGAGAAAAAACAAAAGGGGAATACGGATGGGGATCGAGCGGCTGTCTCAGTTTAGGGCGGGATTCGTGCTGAGCTTGTGTCTCGCGTTCTGCGGACTGCTTCTCTGGGGAACGCTGACGGTCGCCACCGAAGGGAAGGGCGGATCATCATCTTCCGTCTTCACCATCGGTTCGTACAAGGAAGTCGGCAAAAAGATCCACCGCCGGAAGAATCTCTTCGAGCATACCTATCGGGCAAGCCTCACTTCGACCGCCGCGGTGGACGCGTACCGCGTCAGTGCGCGGCTCGTCAGCCGCGATTCCCGTATCGTGGTGATCGACGGCGATCTCGCGTTCGGCCATGTGCCGGCCGGTGCCACCGTCGTCAGCCGCGACACCTTCACCATTCAAAAGCCTGCCAATGTCAAATTCCGCCCCTCGCTGCTGGAGTGGCGCTTCGGTCATGACTCGCGCCCGGTCGCCAATGCCGGCACCGACCAAACCGCCCCGGTAGGTGCGACCGTCTACCTGGACGGCAGCGCCTCCAGCGACGGCGACGGCGATCCTTTCACTTATCGCTGGACCTTCGTCGCAAAACCTAGCGGCAGCACCGCGGCCCTGTCGGATCGCGCCGCGGTGAATCCGGCGTTCACGATCGACAAGCCCGGCACCTACGAGGTCCAGCTCGTGGTTCACGACGGCCAACTGGCCAGCGCTCCGGATACCGTAACCGTCAGCACCGTCAACAGCGCCCCGGTGGCGAACGCGGGTCCCGATCAAACTGCCCCGGTAGGCACGACCGTCCGCCTGGATGGCAGCGCCTCCAGCGATGTGGACGGCGATCCGCTGAGCTATCAGTGGACCCTCACTCTGGCGCCCGACGGCAGCGCCGCGCATCTGTCCGATCCCAACTCGGCCACGCCCGCTTTCACGCTGGACCGGCCCGGCTACTATTCGGCGCAATTGGTCGTCGACGATGGACTGGCCAGCAGCGAACCCGATTTTGTCTCGATCGCCACTCTCAATTCAAAACCTGTCGCCGAGGCGGGCCCCGATCAAAGCGTCTACGTCGGCGACGCCGTCACCTTGAACGGCAGCGGTTCCACCGATCTGGACGGCGACCGCTTGACTTACCGCTGGGCCTTGATCAATCAACCGGAGGGCAGCGCCGCGGCCCTGTCCGATTCCGCGGCGATTCAACCGGTCTTTGCCGTGGACCGGCCGGGCACGTACGTGGTCCAGCTCATCGTCAACGACGGATCCGTCGACAGCGACCCGGATACGGTCGTCGTCACCACCCTCAACAGCCGACCCATTGCGGCCGCGGGTCCGGACCAGGGCGTGCCGGTCGGCACCTTGGTCCAACTCGACGGGGCGGGTTCGCTTGATGCGGACGGCGACGTTCTCAGCTATCACTGGTCCCTGACGTCGGTGCCCGACGGCAGCACCGCCGCACTTGCCGCCCCGGACTCGCCAACCCCGACCTTCACCGTCGACCGGCCGGGTGCCTATGTCGCCCAGCTCATCGTCCACGACGGCCAGCTCGACAGCGTGCCCGATACGGTCACCGTCAGCACCGTCAACAGCCGGCCCGTCGCCGATGCCGGCCCCGACCAGTCCGCCCTCGCCGGCACCACGATCCACCTGAACGGCGCCGGGTCCAGCGATCCGGACGGCGGTCCCTTGAGCTATCAATGGGCCTTGGTGAGCACGCCGGACGGTAGCCAAGCGGTGTTGAGCGATCCGCTCACGTCCACGACGACCTTCCTGGCGGACCGCCCCGGCGATTACGTGGCCCAGTTGATCGTCCACGACGGGCAGCTTGCGAGCGACCCCGATACCGCGCTGATCCAGGTGGCGCTGCCGCCCAACGTGCTGCCGGCCATCACGTCCGCCCCGTTGACCGCGGCGACCGTCGGCCAGAGCTATGTTTACGATGTCGACGCCACCGATGCCGACGGCGATGTCCTGGTTTTCAGTCTCGCCACGGCGCCGGCCGGCATGAGCCTCGATGTCGCGACCGGGGTGATCCAGTGGACGCCGACGGCGGAAGGAACGTTTGCCGTCACCGTCACGGTCAGCGACGGGCGGGGCGGTACGGCCAGCCAGAGCTTTAAGATCGTGGTCAGCGGCGGCAGCAGCGGAAACTTGCCGCCGGATCCCGCCCAAGTGGCCCCGCCCCTCGATCCGACCGTCGCCACCCCGGTGGCCGATGCAACAAAATTCCTGTACACCGGTCCCAACCCGATCCAGACCGGCGTCACCGAGGGCACGATCGAACCGAAGCGTGCCGCCGTGTTCCGCGGGACCGTGCGGGACAAGGCCAACGCCCCCTTGCCGGGCGTGACCGTCACCGTTAAGGACCACCCCGAATTCGGCCAAACACTGAGCCGTGCCGACGGGCAATTCGACCTCGCGGTCAACGGCGGGGGCCTGTTGACCCTCAACTACAGTAAACCCGGCTTTCTCCCCGCCCAGCGACAACTCAACGCGCCGTGGCAGGACTTCGCCGTGTCCGAAGACGTCGTGCTGATCCCGCTCGACCCCGAGGTCAGCACGATCGACTTGGCGGACACCACCCAGCCCTTCCAGGTCGCGCAAGGCAGCGTCATGACCGATGCTGACGGCAGCCGCCAGGCCACCGTGCTGTTTCCCCAGGGCACCCAAGCCGTGCTGACCCTGCCGGACGGCACCCAGCAGCCGCTCAGCGCACTGCATGTGCGCGCCACCGAATACACGGTGGGCGAGAACGGCCCCAAGACCATGCCCGGCCTCTTGCCGCCAACCTCGGGCTACACCTATGCGGTGGAACTCTCGGCGGACGAGGCCATCGCCGCGGGCGCGAAGACGGTCAGCTTCAGTCAGCCGGTGCCGGTCTATGTCGACAATTTCCTCAACTTCCCGGTGGGCGAGATTGTGCCAGCGGGGTGGTACGACCGCGACAAGGCGGCCTGGATGCCGTCGGACAACGGCAAGGTGATCCAGATCCTCTCGATCGCCAACGGCCTCGCCAGTCTCGACACCAACGGCGACACCCTCGAAGACAATGCCGCGACGCTCGCCGCCCTTGGGATCACCGAGGCCGAACGCGGCCGGCTGGCCCAGCTTTACCCAGCAGGCAAGAGCCTCTGGCGCGTGGCGGTCACCCACTTCACGCCGTGGGATTGCAATTGGCCGTATGGGCCGCCCATGGACGCTGAGGTCCCGCCACCGCCGCCTCCCGAAACACAAGTACCACCGCCCAATAAGGATAGTGACGACTGCACGGGCTGCAGCATCAACCCGCAGGCGCAGACGGTGGGTGAGGAGCTTCCCATCACCGGCACGCCTTACACCTTGCATTATCAAAGCCAGCGCGCCCCAGGGTATAAACCGAGCAAGGTCATCGACATTCCCGTGGCGGATACCAATCTCCCGGCGAGTGTCAAGGGTATTGAGCTCATCGTGACCGTCGCCGGGCGCACGTTCACCCAAACGTTTCCGGTAGCCCCGAACCAGTCCTACAGCTTCGAGTGGGATGGCCTCGATGCCTACGGCCGCCCTGTTACCGGGGCCAGTCGAGCCACGATTGGGGTACGCTATCGTTACAATGTTGTCTATTACCCGGCCCGTTCGGCGGAGTTGGAGCGGAGCTTTGCTCGTGTCGCCAGTACGACTACCAGGATAATAGGGACCCGTGGGGTGCCTGCCTTGGCCCTGGAGCGCAGATGGCAAGAAAATCTAGTGCATGCTGTTCCGGCATCCAAGTCACTGGGCACGTGGACGTTAGGCGTCCATCACGCCTACGATGTAACTGACCGAACGCTCTGGCTTGGAAACGGGCAACATGCCAAAGCCGATGATGTTGCAAATATCATCACTCGAGTGGCCGGCACTGGAATTGCCATCACGAGTGGCGACAATGGGCCCGCCACCCAAGCGGGATTGTATTGGCCATGGAGCCTTGCCGTGGGTCCAGATGGATCCTTTTATGTCTCGGATTTTGCGCATAATCGGATTCGCCGCATCAACGCGAACGGTATTATTACCACCGTAGCTGGAGGGGGCCTTCCGGGATTCAGTGGCGATGGCGGACCCGCGACGGAAGCACAGCTAAACGGTACGGTGGGCATCACTTTTGGGCCCGATAACAGTCTATTCATCGCCGATAGCTACAATAACCGCATCCGCCGAATCGGCCCCGACGGCATCATCAGCACCGTGGCCGGCAACGGAACACGGGGTTTCAGCGGCGACGGCGGACCCGCGACCGAGGCGCAGTTCAATGAGCCCTGGGGGATCGCCGTTGGCCCAGACAACAGCCTCTATATTACAGACTCCGGTAATGACCGCATCCGCCGAATCGGTCCCGACGGCATCATCACCACTATGGGCGGCAACGGAACACGAGTGTTTAGCGGTGATGGCGGGCCGGCCACAGAGGCAAGCTTCTATCATCCTCAGGGCATCGCTATCGCCATAGATGGCAGCCTCTACGTCACAGACACGGGCCATTACCGCATTCGCCGAATAAACACCGATGGCATCATCAGCACCGTGGCGGGCAGTGCGTTCGCTGGTTGGAGCAGTGCTTATGATGGTGGTCCGGCGATTAAGGCGGGGTTAACCCTGCCCCAAGATATCGTGGTCGGGACCGATGGCAGCTTCTACATTGCCGATGCACGGCGGGTCTTACGGGTAAAATCCGACGGCATCATTAACAGGATTGCAGGAGGAGGGACTGGTGGCGATGGCATACCGGCCACGAGAGCCTCCTTCTCGGCGCTTCGAGGAATTGCTTTTGGCAAGGAAGGCAGTCTTTATGTCGCGGACGCGGGTAAACATATCGTCCAAGCAATTAAACCGCCTTTCCCAGGGATAGACCGAAACGATCTTCTTATTCCATCGAGTGATGGTGCCGAAATCTATCATTTCGATTTTCGCGGCAAGCACCTTCGTACTCTTCATGCTTTGACGAATGCCGTCCTGTACAGCTTTACTTATGACAGTACGGGCCAGTTGTCTGAGATCCTGGACCGCGATGGCGGCATTACGCATATCGAGCGCGACTCGGCGGGCAACCCCACGGCCGTTGTCGTCCCGGATGGCCAGCGCACCGAATTGACCCTCGACGCCGATGGCCATCTCGCGACGGTTGTGAATCCCGCCGGCGAAACTCACGCGATGAGCTACACCGCGGATGGCCTTCTCACCGGCTTTACCGACCCGAAGGGGCACACGAATACCTTTACCTATGATGATCGGGGACGGCTGATCCAGGATGTCAACGCCGGGGGCGGCGGTTGGACGCTGCTCCGGTCCCAAGGGAGTTCGGGGTATAGCACTGCCATGACCACGGCCGAGGGACGGACCACCACGTTTGGCGTGGAGTATCTTGCCACCGGCGATCGCCGGCAGCTCAACGCCTATCCGGACGGCACCGTATTGGACCGGCTGTTCAAGACCACCGGCGAGGACACCACCACGGATTCGGACGGCACCGTCACGACCGTGCTGGAAGGCCCCGACCCACGCTTCGGCATGTTGTCGCCACTGGCCAAAGCCACCACCGTGAAGACCCCTGGCGGGCTGACAGCCTCCCTCGGCGAGAGCCGCAGTGTCACGCTGGCCAATGGCAATGACCTCTTAAGCCTCACCAGTTTCACCGAGACTCAAACGGTGAACGGTAAAACGTCCCGAACGGTCTTCGACGTCCTCAGCCGGACCTTCACGGCCACCTCGCCGGTGGGACGGACCTTCACCACCATCGTGAACGACCGAGGCCGACCGGTGAGTCGTCAAGTCCCTGGGCTGGAGCCGGAGCAGTTCGTCTATGATGCCCGCGGACGGCGGCAAGAGGCGATCCGCGGCCAGGGCATAGACGCACGCACGGTGCATTACGACTACTACGCCGACGGCCCGAGCCAAGGCTGGCTCCACACCGTCACCGATCCGCTCGGTCGAACCGTGAGCTACGAGTACGACCTGGCCGGCCGGGTTACCCTCAAGACCCTGCCCGACGGCCGGTCCGTGCAGTTCGGCTACGATGCCAACGGCAATCTCACCTCGCTCCTGCCGCCGGGCCAGCCCGCGCACCTCTTCGACTACACGCCCCTCGACCAGACCGAGCACTACACCCCGCCCACGGTCGAGGCGGCGGACCCGGCCACCCACTACCAATACAACCGGGACAAGCAACTCACCCAGATCACCCGACCCGGCGGCGAGACCGTGACCTTCGCCTACGATGCGGGCGGACGGCTCCAGACGGTGACGGCGCCCCACGGCGAGACCACCTACGCCTACGATTCCGCCGGGCGCCTGCAAGCCCTGACCGCACCGGGAAGCCTCGGGCTCAGTTATGCCTATGACGGCGCGCTCCTCACCCAAACCGCCTGGACCGGGTCCATCGCTGGCACGGTCGGCTACGCCTACGACACCGACTTCCGGATCAAGGACATCAAACTCAACGGCGCCGATCCCATCGCCTACGGCTACGATGCCGACAGCCTGTTGATCTCGGCCGGTGCCCTGACCCTGACGCGCCATGCCCAAAACGGTCTCTTGACCGGCACAGCGCTCGGGACGGTCACCGACAGCCTCACCTACAGCGGTTTCGGCGAGGTGCAAGGCTACACGGCCAATGTCGACAGCAGCCCCGTCTTTTCGACTGGCTACACCCGAGATGCCCTCGGCCGGATCACCCAGAAGACCGAGACCGTCAACGGCCAGACCGATACCACCGTCTACACTTACGACCTCGCGGGCCGCTTGACTGAAGTCAGGAGAAACGGGACCGTCCAGGCGACCTACGGCTATGACGCCAACGGCAACCGGACCCACCTCAATGGGCTCGAAGTCGCCAGCTACGATGCCCAGGACCGGCTCACGAGCTACAACGGGACCGCCTTTGCCTACACCGCCAACGGCGACTTGAAAACGAAAACGGTGGGCGGGCAGGTCACCGGCTTCAGCTATGATGTGTTCGGCAACTTACGGCAGGTGACCCTGCCGGGCGGTACGGTGATCGACTACCTGATCGACGGACGCAACCGACGGATCGGTAAAACGGTGAACGGCACCCTGGTCCAAGGTTTCCTCTACCAGGACGGGCTCCGCCCGATCGCGGAACTGCATGGCCAGAACCAGATCGTCAGCCGCTTTGTCTATGCCGATAAGGCCAACGTGCCGGCCTACCTGATCCGGGGCGGCAGCACCTACCGGATCATCTCGGATCACCTTGGGAGTCCCAGGCTCGTCGTCAACACGGTCGACGGCACCGTCGTCCAGCGGCTGGACTACGACGCCTGGGGCCAAGTCGTCCTCGACACGAATCCCGGCTTCCAGCCGTTCGGCTTTTCCGGCGGCCTCTACGACCGCGACACCGGCCTGGTCCGCTTCGGCGCAAGGGATTACGATCCGGAAACAGGACGCTGGACGGCCAAGGATCCGATTCGGTTCGAAGGAGGCGATGCGAATCTGTATGCCTATGTTCTGGATGACCCGATAAATTGGATTGATGCTCTTGGGCTGGCAGGCGAAAAATTGCCGATCTCTCCGGGCAGTCTAGTGCTAGATTTACTATTTCACGTCAATGAATTAGGAAACGGTGAGCTTCCGGTTCAGCCCCCTGCTGGACTGCCACCTGATTGGATATTGAAGCCAACCAAAAAGGGAGGTGGACTCCAATGCATTAATCCAAACAACCCTCACGAGCGGTTCCGATTTATGCCAGGAAATCCTAATAGTCCAAATCCGGCTCAACAGAAGCCATATTTCAAATACACGAAAGATGGTACAGCTTACGATATTAATGGGAATCCCGTTAATACGAATTCCCCGGAAGCTCACATTCCTATAAACGAGTTTAAATTCCCATTCCCATGATTCAAAGAGAAGAATGGTCGTAAGAGGGTTTTTGCCATGATGGACAGAGAAAAATGGATTTCAGGGATCTTATCAGTCATTGGTAACATCGCAAATGCAGAAAAGCAGTATAGAGCATGGGTCCTTCATGAGAATATCTGTTTTCCCTCGTTAGATGAAATCTATTGCCAGATTTTTGATGACTACGATCTTGATAACCTAATTGATAACTATGCGGATCAATTTGGATTAACAAGCCAACAAAAAGTAAGCCTCAATAGATTAAGAAATCTTCTAAATAGTTTCGATTATGAGGCAATAGAAAATATTGATATAAAAGTTTTACTTGATAGCCAAGAGTGGAGTGTCATTACCCACTCTGCCTCTGAAGTTTTACACGAACTGAGCCAATGTATATGAGCTCGGGAGGAATGATCTGTGCAATTTGGCGAGCCAGCTCGCATAGGATGCGCCGAGGCACGAACCGCATCGATCGCGAACTTACGGTCATGACGCCAACAGCGACCTGTAAACGAAAACGGTGGGTGGCCAGGTCACCGCCTTCAGCTATGATGCGTTCGGCTACTTAAGACACGTCACCCTGCCGGACGGCACGGTGATCGACTACCGGATCGACGGCCAACACCGGCGCATAGGCAAGCAGGTGAACGGGACTCCGGTCCAAGGCTTCCTCTACCAGGACGGGCTCTGCCCGATCGCGGAGCTGGACGGTGAGAACCAGATCGTCAGCCGCTTCGTCTATGCCGATAAGAGCCACGTGCCGGCGTATTTGATCCGGGACGGCCACACCTACCGGATTATTTCCGATCACCTCGGCAGCCCCCGACTGGTCGTCCACACCGCAGACGGCACCGTGATGCAGCGGCTCGACTACGACGCCTGGGGCCAGATCATCCTCGATACGAACCCGGGCTTCCAGCCCTTCGGCTTTGCCGGCGGCCTCTACGACCGCGACACCGGCCTGGTCCGCTTCGGTGCGCGGGATTATGATCCGGAGACGGGGCGCTGGACGGCGAAGGATCCGATACGGTTCCGCGGCGGCGATAGTAATCTCTATGCCTATGTTCTGAATGATCCGATCAATTGGGTTGATCCTTTAGGGCTTGTTAACACCGATCCTGCCAGCCCTTTTGGCCCATTCGGTCCGGGAGGTGGGGGTGGCGGTGGTGGCGGCAGTGGTTTTGGCGCCGGTTTAGGGGGAGCTAAATTTGCGCCCCCTGCAAGTGCGCCAAGCGGTAGAAATGGATTTCCGTTACAAAATGCTCCATATCAACAAACTCGTAATCCGGATGCAGTTGTCAATGGTCGCCGGTATTGCGGACATGCACTAGATCAGATGCAGAATCGTGGTTTAACACCATCAGTTATTGAAGACACAATTAAGAATGGCCAACGTTCGCCAGATCCTATTCCCGATCGAACGAGAATTTACAACTCAGACAATAACATCACCGTAATAGTTGAGGGTAATGACGTTGTTACCGTAATTCCAGGGAAGCGATAGCTGTGAATGAACACGATATCCGGCAATTAGCATTAATGCATAAGCAGATTGACTCCTATACCAAAGGGACAATTGGCTTGAGCGCTTTGATAGGTGATCTTATTTTTTTGAGAGATGCACTATCGAAAGTGGAGTCAGATTGGGAGCATCAATTTACAAGTTGTATCTCAGATTTGGAGTCGGCATGGTCATATGCGCTTGAAAAAAATAATGGTGTTCTGGACTCCATTAGCGAAAAGGTTGTAAATGAAGCTCTTTTCAAGTTGCGTCAACTACTGGAACAGCCCGCATAGGTTGCGCTGAGGCACGAAGCGCATCGGTCGCGGAACTCAACGGCCAGAACCAAGTTGTCAGCCGCTTCGTCTATGCCGATAAGCCGGCGTAGATACTGTTATACGGGTCAAGCGCCATGAAGCCCGCGTAGGATGCGGTGACGCAGGAACCGCATCGTTCGAGTTCACGATCGATGCGCCTCCTTCGTCGGCACATCCTACGCGGGCTATGCCTACACCGCCAACGGCGACTTGAAATCGAAAACGGTGGGCGGGCAGGTCACCGGCTTCAGCTATGACGTGTTCGGGAACTTACGGCAGGTGACCCTGCCGGACGGTACGGTGATCGACTACCGGATCGACGGGCGCAACCGGCGCATCGGCAAGCAGGTGAACGGCACTCGGGTCCAAGGCTTCCTTTACCAGGACGGGCTCCGCCCGATCGCGGAACTGCATGGCCAGAACCAGATCGTCAGCCGTTTCGTCTATGCCGATAAGAGCCACGTGCCGGCGTATTTGATCCGGGACGGCCACACCTACCGGATTATTTCCGATCACCTCGGCAGCCCCCGACTGGTCGTCCACACCGCAGACGGCACCGTGATGCAGCGGCTCGACTACGACGCCTGGGGCCAGATCATCCTCGATACGAACCCGGGCTTCCAGCCCTTCGGCTTTGCCGGCGGCCTCTACGACCGCGACACCGGCCTGGTCCGCTTCGGCGCAAGGGATTACGATCCGGAAACAGGACGCTGGACGGCCAAGGATCCGATTCGGTTTGCCGGTGGGGACACCAACCTATACGGATATGTATTGAATGATCCGATAAATTCTATTGATGCCGAAGGCACATTATCCCCAGCGGCAGCCATTGGTATTATTGCTACTGGCTATGCAATTTATAACGTCATAGATAATCTTATGACCGCACAAAATGCAGCAAAGAAAGCAAATGACGCAGGGAAACAAAGACATCAAGAGCTAGATAAGTTATTAAAAGGGGAGCCAAACAATGCTGAAAAAGCAGACGATAAATACCAAGATGCCACAAAGCAGCTAGCAAAAGATGCATCAGAATTCGGTGTTGCTAGCAAGAAGCTTGAATTCAATTTCGGTAACAAATTGCCAAAGATAGCCTCAAAGCGCTGCCCTTAATCTAAGCAATTAATTAATGAGCATGACAATTAACTCGAATTCTATCGCTAAGGTTTTGATCGTAATTGGGGTCGCGTTTCTAGTTAACTACTTTTCCAACCATATCTTAAGATATGGTTGGAAAATGTGGATAGGAAAAGAGATTTGTTGGCGTAACATAAAGCTATTTGTCGATGATGATTATTTTGTTTTCCCAAATACTGATTCATCTTTATTTTCAATTTCGAATGATCAGCCTATATTAATCGGTAAATTTGACACATCTAAAACAACCTTCCCTAATGAAAGCTATATTATGATTGGAGATGCAAAATTTGATATTGACCGATTATCAGAAGCATTAAGTAAGTTGTGTGCAAGAATAAACTGCGAGAACTATAAGAAATACTCCTATATTGAGAATGGCGTGCCTGTAACATGCATTCAGTTCGAAGGTACTTCAGAGACTTTGGATAATCGGCAGTTCCACGTATTTTGCAAAGTGCAAGCAAGCAAGATTTTAGTTGAGTATCACGGAAGTCAAGACAATTTTGATGAGTTCAAAACACAACAACAGCAGACTATAAAAGCTATTGCAACGAGCGTAATCAACCCGTAAAAGGGTTAGCCCGCGTAGGGCGAAATAGCGTACTCGCGTATCCCAATCGCAAACGGTTGTCCGGGGAGCGCCCGGATAACCCTTCCGCCGTATGAGAGCGGTCCATTCGGCGCATTACGCTGACGCTAATACGGTATCTACACGAGCTGAAGTCAGGCAGAACGGAGCCGTCCAGGCCACCTACGGCTATGACGCCAACGGCAACCGGACCACCGTCAACGGTGTCGAAGTCGCCACCTACGACGCCCAGGACCGGCTCACGAGCTACAACGGAGCCGCCTACGCCTACACCGCCCACGGCGACTTGACATCGAAAACGGTGGGCGGGCAAGTCACCGGCTTCCGCTATGACGGTTTCGGTAACTTAAGGCAGGTGACCCAGCCGGGCGGCACGGTGATCGACTACCGGATCGACGGCCAACACCGGCGCATCGGCAAGCAGGTGAACGGGACTCCGGTCCAAGGCTTCCTCTACCAGGACAGGCTCCGCCCGATCGCGGAACTGCATGGCCAGAACCAGATCGTCAGCCGCTTTGTCTATGCCGATAAGGCCAACGTGCCGGCCTACCTGATCCGGGGCGGTAACACCTACCGGATCCTCACGGATCACCTTGGTAGCCCCCGGCTCGTCGTTAACACGGCCGACGGCACCGTGATGCAGCGGCTGGACTACGACCCTTGGGGCCAGGTCATCCTCGACACGAACCCCGGCTTCCAGCCCTTCGGCTATGCCGGCGGCCTCTACGACCGCGACACCGGCCTGGTCCGTTTCGGCGCGCGGGATTATGATCCGGAGACGGGGCGCTGGACGACGAAGGATCCGATAAGGTTTGCCGGCGGGGACACTAACTTATACGGATATGTCTTGAATGACCCGGTGAATTGGATCGACTCGGATGGGCAACTTTTTCAGCAAATAGCGGCCGCTGTCGTTGTTATTGCTGCTGGAAAAGCAATTTATGATTTTATCGACGCGTACTCAGAAGGTATGCGAGACGCGGAACGCGTGAAGAAGGCTAAACGTGACGACGATGAAGTGATGAGCAACATTCTAGCGGGCAAACCAATCCCGAAGAATTATTGCCCAAATGCAACCTCTGATGCGATTAAGGACCTGACGAAATCAGCAGCAGACGCTGCGCTGAAAGGCGCACAGGTTCCTGGGACATATGCTGGAGGAGCTCTTGCTGACCCCGTCCCAACATTCAAAGACCCTTAAAGATCGCAACCAAATTTCTTGCTCTATGAAAATTCGGCGGAGTTTCGTTCTTCTTGTCGCAGTGTGCATAATTTCGTTGGCATCGTTTGACATCGACAGGAGTGCTTTATTTGTCCAGAAATATTTGAGGATATATGACACGATTTTCGTTGGAAGTGCTATTGTTAATCGTCCAAAAAACTGGGTAGTCTCATATTCAAAGGAAAAGAGCTCGAAACGCGGATTTATTTACGGTATTTTTCCTGCTATTAATGCTGACGAAGCGGTTGATGAAGTTATTTATGTTTTCGAGAAGGTCAGCGAACCTAATAAGAAAGTAATATTTTCTGAGCTTGGTCCTTCAATGGTCAGAAAAGCTAACGATGTAATGGTTATGCTTGAAAAGGAGCCAAGCCATAACCCTTATACTCGTGTTCAGGTGTTCGGATTTGATGCTATTCTTAAAAAAAATAATAGGAATTCTGAGAAGCAATATACAATTAACATTCCGGATCTTTCGGTATTTATCGTTACGGAATGTTTAGAAGATTTGCCGGAGTTTAAAATCACTGGTCAGAAGAATCTGCATTGAATGCGGTGAGCCACGAAGTGCCCTTCGATTAAACTCCGCATAGGCATCGATCGCGAACTTATACCTACACTGCCAACGGCGACTTGACATCGAAAACGGTGGGCGGGCTGGTCACTGGCTTTACCTATGACCTGTTCGGCAACTTAAGGCACGTCACCCTGCCAGCCGGCACGGTGATCGACTACCGGATCGACGGCCAACACCGGCGCATCGGCAAGCAGGTGAACGGGACTCCGGTCCAAGGCTTCCTCTACCAGGACAGGCTCCGCCCGATCGCCGAACTGGACGGTGAGAACCAGATCGTCAGCGCCTTCGTCTATGCCGATAAGGGCAACGTACCGGCGTACCTCATCCGGGGCGGCCACGCCTATCACATCATTTCCGACCACCTGGGGAGCTCCCCGCTCGAGCATTTTCATACCTACTGTACGGGTACTTGCGAGTAGGTCGGAAATCCTTTTCCGACGGTACAGTTGGGCCAACGGGTTCGTCGGCAAAGGATTGCCGACCTACGACTGTAGCACCCTGTAGGTCGGGAGTCCTTTCTCGACGCCACGCCCCGGCCGAGCGTCTGTCTATTTCAGCGTGCATCTCCAGCCGTCCGACGAAAACCAGGATGCAAGATTAACGAAAGAGTTATTCCGCTCGTACTGCCAAGATATACCAACACCCGGCAAGGTGTTTTTTACAGCGGATCTGGTCGGTAACGAACCGAGGAGCATGCCTATCGGCATCCGGATCGTCGAACAGGAGTTTACGGGCGGCGATGAAAGCGATGCTGAAAACTTCAAGGATCTGCGCACCATATCGGAGGTTCTCGCCAAAACTTATTCCAAAGGTGTCATCGAATCGCATTTTGACCTTGATACGAATGGGTATTACGCGATCTACCTGATCAAGGGTGGAACAGATGCCGTTCCGGAACAAGACATACTGAGAATCCCGCTCAATGTCGGCGCCGACTCCGGCGTAGAGCGCTTGACGACACGAATCGTAAGCCTGTTCGGTATCGCATCGGGCCTAGCGCTGATTGGCTTTGCGGCGTCTCGATATCGGCGAAGGCGCAAGACTCTGTAGATAGCCGTCCGCGGCCTTTCTTGAACGAAGGATCGAAAGACGCGTTACCGATTTTGCAACACGGGTAACGACGATACCTATTAAGGTTAATGACGCGATCAACATCAGGTCTTCTCCCATGCATTTGGACGATTATGCAAAGGCAAAGGTTTGCATAAGGTCGAACGCCGCGCATTGATCAATCTCATCGTAATCTGCCGGCACTCGGCCAATTCCTGCGGACCGGCAAATACCGGTGGCGGCGAGGCCACATTCAGGTCTGATCGGCCGTTCTTGCTCGTTTACCGCTTTGGGCGAAACTTGCGCGCCGCCGTTCGGTCAGGTGCGGGGATCTCCCGATGTTGCCCGAGCAGACCGTCGCGCCTTAGGCGAAGACCTGGCGGCTGTTTCAGGCGCCGCGCTACTCTCAGGCCGGCTTTCCTGTTTGAAATAGCGGTTGGTTTCTGCCTTGATGACTTTCGACAGCAATAGGAGGCCGATCAGGTTGGGAATGGCCATCATGCCGTTCATCAGGTCGGAGAAGTTCCAGACGAATTCCAGGCTGGTGGTGGCGCCAACGATTACGGCGGCAACGAAGAAGATGCGGTAGATGCGGATGGAGCGCGGCCCGAACAGGTATTCCACCGCTTTTTCGCCGTAATAATTCCAGCCTATCAGGGTGGAGTAGGCGAAAAGCGCCGTGGCGAGCGCGACGATGAAGGTCCCGGTACTGCCCAGCGTTTCCGCCATGCTGGCGCTGGTCAGTTCTCCGGCACTGACGTCTTGCATCCATGGGTTCGCGGTGAGGATCACCAGGGCGGTCATGGTGCACACCACCAGGGTGTCGATGAAGGTTTGCGTCATGCTCACCAGCGCCTGCTTGACCGGACCGTCGGTGCGCGCGGCCGCTGCCGCGATGGGCGCCGAACCGAGTCCGGATTCGTTGGAGAACACGCCGCGTGCGATGCCGTAACGCATGGCGGTGGCGAGGGTAGCACCCGCGAAGCCACCACCGGCCGCGATCGGATTGAAGGCGTGGTAAAAGATCAGGTACAGCGCATGCGGAATTTCGGCGGCATTGAGGACCAGCACCACCAGCGCGGCGCCGATGTAGCCGACGATCATGAACGGAACCAGCAGCGAGGTGAACCGGCCGATGGAGCGGACGCCGCCCAGGATCACCAGTGCCGTCAGTACCATCAGCACCAGCCCCGTGGCGAGTGGAGTAATGTGAAAGGTGCTTTCGAGTATCCTGGCAGTGGAATTGGCCTGCGTCATGTTGCCGATACCGAAGGTGGCCAGCGCGGTAAAGACCGCGAACAGTCTGCCCAGCCAAGGCAGGCCGGCACCCTTTGCCAGATAGTACATCGGCCCGCCGCGCATGCCGTACTCTCCCTTTTCGCGGTACTTGACCGCCAGCACCGCCTCGGAATACTTGGTGGCCATGCCCACCAGACCCGTCAGCCACATCCAGAACACCGCGCCGGGACCGCCGAGGGTGATGGCCGTGGCAACACCGACGATGTTGCCTATGCCTACCGTGGCCGCAAGCGCCGTCATCAGCGCGGCGAAATGGCTGATATCGCCGGCGTGGCCGTGATCCTTCGCGAAGATAAGGCTAAAGGCTCGGGGCAGGGCGCGGAACTGCACGCCGCGCAGCAATATCGTCAGGTACAGCCCGGTTCCCACCAACAGGGCGAGCATGGGTGGTCCCCATACCCAGCCCGATAATGTGGCAATCAGCGTTTCGATTTCGCGCATGGATTTTCCTTGAAGGGTTTCGGACAGTATACGGAGGAATGCCGTTTCAAGGCTTATTCCATCCGACACTCAAGTGAACATTAGAGCGGCTGTCGGATTGGTTTACGGCTTGTGGGAGCGTTTTCCGAATCGGTGTAAGGGATTCGGATATGTAGGTCGGCAATCCTTTGCCGACGAACCCGTTGACCCAACTGCACCGTCGGGAAGGGATTCCCGACCTACTCGCGAGTGCCCGTACAGTAGGTATGAAAATGCTCTAAGGCCATTTGCAATCAATCATCACGTACGAATGGAAACTGCTCTAATCGCAGGGTGAGTTAGCCCCTCGGCTTCGCTCGGGACAGGCCCTTCGACAGGCTCAGGACAGGCTCCGCGTAACCCACCGGTTCGAGGCCGCTCGGTGGGTTACGGCCTCGCGGCCTAAACCCACCCTAAAAAAATCCTTATTGAAAGCGATGCGAGCACGGCGGCGGTCTTCGTTCTGACCATCGCCGTTAGGGGCGATCAGCGTCGGGTCCAGGCCAGCGGCAGGCGGACGACGAACTCGCTGCCTAGGCCGGGGCCTTCGCTCCTCGCTTCGACCGAACCGCCGTGCAACGCGACCAGGTGGCGCACTAGGGACAGCCCGAGGCCGAGCCCGCCTTGCGACCGGTCGATGGAACGGTCCGCCTGGGTGAACAGATCGAAGACATGAGGCAGCATTTCGGCCGAGATGCCTATGCCTTCGTCGCGGATGCTCACCACGGCGTCCGGCCCTTGCCGCTCCGCCAGGAGCCAAACGTGTCCGCCCGCTGCCATGTACTTGGCGGCATTGTTAAGGAGATTCGACAACACCTGAGTGAGCCGCACCGGATCGGCGTCGAGGCACACGGGTTCCGGCGGGAGCGAAACTTCAAGCGTGTGGTTGCCGGCCTCGATGAGTGCCTGGCTGGTCTCGACGGCATGGCCGACGATGGTCGCCAGATCGACCCGCTCTTTTTTCAGGGCGATCTTGCCTTGGGTAATGCGCGATACCTCCAAGAGATCGTCCACCAGCCTGACCAGGTGATTCACCTGCCGTTCCATCATCGTGAGCAGCATCTGGGTGCGTTCCGTCGCGGGGTTTGTGCCGTCGGACTTCCGCAGTACGTGCAAGCCGGTGCGGAGCGGCGCCAGCGGGTTTCTGAGTTCGTGGGCCAGCATCGCCAGAAACTCGTCCTTGCGGCGATCGGCCTTGCGCAGGGTCTCCTCAATCAGTTTGCGCCGAGTGATGTCGTTGAAAAGAACCGCCACTTTTCTTTCGGATGGCGCGCCAATCCGAAACGCGTACACGTCGTAATGGCGATGAAGTTGCGCGGCGAAATTTTCGAAGCGCATCGGTTGGCCCGTCAGCGCGATCTTTCCGAAGATCTCGAACCAGTGTTCCTCGAGCAACGGAGCGATTTCCCGTATTCGCCGGCCGACCGCGTCCCGAATTCCGCTCTGCCGCTCGAAAGCCGGATTGACGATGAGGAACCGGTAATCCACGGGTCTCTCGCTTTCGTCGAACAACACCTCGATGGTGCAGAAGCCCTCGTCCATGCACTCGAACAGAGTGCGGTATTTCTCTTCGCTCTCGCGTAACGCTTCCTCGGCCCGCTTGCGATCGATGAGGTCGGCGGCTTGCCGGGCGAGAATATCCAACAGGCGCAAATCCCGCTCGGACGGCTGGTGCGGGCAGCGCCAGTGCGTGGAAATCATGCCCACCAGCTTGCCGCTCCGCGAGAACAGGGGCGTCGTCTGGCAGGCATGAATTCCGGTTTGCAGATATGTCGCGAGATCCTCGGTGCCCTGCATGAAATCGCAGTTCTCCAGGTCCGGCGCGATGACGCGCCGGCCCGTGCGCAAGGCCGCGCCGCATGTCGAATCCGAGGAGTCAGCGCTTACCCATTCCCAGAACTTTGCCGCTTGCGGATTGAACCCGCGGAACGCCAGCAGCCGAAGCTCGCCGCCGCGGCCGCGCTCGGGGTAGAGCATCTGCATGCTCGCGTATTCCGAGTGCATGATGTGCGCCGCCGCGTCGATGATTTTTTCGTAGAGGGCCTGGATGTCGTCCTCGTGAAGAAGAGCTGCGCTGATGCTCTGCAGGAGCTGAGTGTCCTGCAATTCCGCCTCGAGCTGGGCCCGGTTCTCGCGCAATGCTTCCTCGGCTTGTTTGCGCTCGGTGATATTGCTGGCGGCACCGAACCATTCGACGATATCGCCATCCGCACTCATCAGCGGAACCGCACGCGAAAACGTCCATCCCAAGCTGCCGTCCGCTCGTCGGACGCGATGCTCGAGCTCAAAAATGCTCTTGGTCCGGATGGCTTCTCCGATGGCGGCGACGACCTGCGGCTGGTCGTCCGAGGGAATGTATTTCTGAAGCCAATTTCGGCTCGGCTCTTCCGTGTCGGCTAGGAAATCCCGGCCGTAAAGCTGATACATCTCGGTCCAATCCGAGCTCATGCGATAGATCGTCTGGGAACTGGCCATCACCAGAGCGCGGAAACGCTCTTCGCTCTGGCAAAATGCTTCCTGAGCCCGCTTGAATTTCGTCGTCTCGCGCAGCGAAAAGACGAGGCCCGCAGTCGCTCCGTCGTTACCCTTGACGGGCGTCAGGCTCCAGTCCCAATAGGTGGTGCCGCGTTCGGGCTGATCGGGGAAAACGAAGGGCCTGTCCTTGTAAAACACTGCATCGCCGGAATCCCGGACTTTTCGGAAGATCGCCTCGTTTTCCGCGTTGGGATACAAGGCGAAATGGTTGTTGCCCACCATGTCCTCCGGTCTCATCCGGCAGGTTTCGGCATAAGCCGGATTGACCCAGACGAAGTTGAACTGCCGGTCGAGAAAGACCAGCATCACATCGGTGGCCCGCATGACGCTATCCAGCAGGCTTTGCTCCCGCCGCAACGACTCCTCGACCTGCTTGCGTTCAGTGATGTCCTGGATCGTGCTGAGGAGAAGCGTTTGGCCGCCGATGCCGACCCAATCAACATTGAGCGACAGAACGAGCCTGGTCCCGGATCTGGACTTGTGCGTGATCTCCACGTCGCGTAGTGCCGCGCACTGCCGGAGTTCGGAGGCTATCCGGCCTCGTAACCATACGTCCGGGATGCCCAGGTGCCCGCTGTTTTTGCCCAGCACCTCTTCCCGGCTGCACTCGAAGATCTTCAGAAACGCATCGTTGACGGCCACGAGGGTCCGTTCGGGCATCTTCGTCAGCGCCATGCCGAAGGGGGCCTTGTCGAAGATGGCGGAATAACACTCCTCGCGCTCGCGGGCCGCGTCGGCCTCACGCCGGATGTGTGCCGCATCCGGGCGGGCCTCGGCCCCGGTTTCACTCCCCCCTGCGTCGACGGGCGACGTCTCGGCTCGAGGTTCTTGTTCCGCCCGGACTGGCTCGGCTACATCTTCGACGTGGTGAATGATATAGAGAACATCGCCATTTTCATCGAGCACCGGCGTGTTCGAGGATTTCGAGAAACGGCCCTCGAACCCGCCGCCCTGTTCGGGCCTGCGGATATCGTGCTGCCGCATGGCCTGGGCGTCGGGGAGGCGGTGCCGCAGCACGCGTTCAAACGAGGCCCGGCTGTTCGCCTCCGGCCCGAACGGGCTGTCGGGATTGTCGGGGAAGACTTCGAAGACCGGCCGCCCCACGATCTCCTCGCGCCGCTTCTTGGTTGCCCGCAGATAGGCGTCGCTAGCCGCCAGGATGGTGAAATACGGGCTGTCGGGTGCCAGCACCAAAATACAGGCCGGGACGGACTGGAAAAGGACCTGGAAGTCGGGGCGCGATGCCGGTATATCGCGCTCAGCCGTGCTCATGCTTTTCCCTCCTGCCGTTTCAGCGGACAGGGTTGCGGCTGGCAACGCCGGGTGGACAGCTGCGCGACCGGCCGCACCGCGAGCATGTCCGCCCCGGCCGGACGCGGTCGCCGTGCGCCGAAACCTCGATGCATCACGTACGGCGTTCCGCCAGCGAGCGGGAAAGCCGGTGCAATGTCCGGCTGCATTGGGGCCAGGCCGGGGATAACGCGGCCCGGGACCCGGGGCGGTAGGGAAGCATTAAAGTTGAACATCACGGGAGCTACTTGGCACTAAGTTGCGGCGCACCCGCCGGATGGCTTTTCAAAAGTGCCCGAGGGCGAACAGGAAGAAGTGGAGGATCTGGAGCGGGGCCATCCAGTTCGGCTTTATTTCAGAGGCGTAATGGGTGCGCGCACATAGACCCGTTTCGGATGTCTTGCGGACGGCGACCGAACTATAGCCTATAGCCCACATCTTGAAACATCTTGGATTTTGAGGCGTTCCCTCGGCTCATTGGACGCGCCCATCGAAGTCGTAATCACCTTCATCAACCCTATAGAGGACCTCGAAAAACCGCCTTCCCGGCGGTTTTTCTCTTCGCCAAGCCCAAACGCGGTTTGGGCTTGGCTTACGTTTTCAACTGCTTACGCGGCTGAAAACGACGGGGCATCCCTGCCCCGTACGAGCACCTCGAAGTTTTTCGAGGTGCCCTATAGCGATATTCATCTGAACGGGCGCTCATTTTCGCATTAGGCAGGACGCAAAAAAAGAGCCGATGGCTTTACGGTAATTGAACGGACGAGCATGGGGCGGGGAGTTCGCGTCACGGTTACATCCGCCACACGTGGCAGATTCGAGGCCTGCCGTCGCAGTTCAGGTTTTTTGTGGCGTTACTCTTGAGTCGGTAAGCCGCGTTCAGTTTCCAAAAACCGTTTGATATGCGGAAGAACGAGATCGCTGCGGACGAAGCTTTCGGTATGCTTGAGACCGGGCAACGGGACGAAGGCGGCGTGAGCGATGTGTTTGGCGCATTCCCGGACGGCCGGATATCTCGCATCTTCCTCCCCGACGAGGAGCAGGCACGGCATGGCCATGGTCGGGAGGACGTCTTCCAGTGCCGGCCGCTCTTGCGCAGCGGCCGCGAGCGCCCGCAGGTCGTTGGCCAGCACAAGTGGCCTCAGTTCCGGCGGGATGCGCTGTTCCAGGACGGACTCGAGAGCGGTGAGGAAAGCTCCGGGGTCCGCGCCGTCGATGTGCCGGAAGGCGTCCCAGCTTTGGTCGGCATAGGGATGCGCTCCGACGACGAGCAGGGCGTCGACGCGTTCGGGCGCGTATTTCGCCATGCCGAAGCCAATCCAGCCGCCCATCGAAAAGCCGAGGAAGTTCGCTTTCGGGATCTTTAAGGCATCGAGCACGGCGACGACGTCCGCCACCCGGTTCGGCAGCGCATAGGCAGCCGGGTCGTGCGGCTTGTCGCTGGCGCCGTGGCCGCGGGCGTCGAGCAGAATGCACCGGTTATCGCGGCACAGTGCCCGGACATACCCGAACTGGCGCCACGCCTCGGAACTGCTGGTAAATCCGTGGTGCAGCACCAGCGGCGGTCCTTCGCCTTCCGCCTGGTAATGGATGCGAACGCCTTGGCTGTCAACGTAAGGCATGGGCGTCGTCCCGAATCGAGCGATAAACGTCCGCTATGGCGGACGCGACCGACGGCCAGGCGTAGCGGGTCCGGGCTCTTTCGGCCGCGGCGGCGCGCATGCGGCGGCGTTCGTTCTCGGGTGCCAAGAGGGCGTCGAGAATGCGGGCGGCGAATGCGGGAGGGTCCGCGGGATCGGCCAGATAACCGTTCACGCCGGGTGTAACGATATCGGTGGGTCCGCCGTGTGGCGTGGCGATCACCGGGGTTCCGGAAGCGAAGGCCTCGACCAGCACCAGCCCGAAAGGCTCATAAGGGGAAGGGCAGAGGAACAGGTCGGCCGCCGCGTAATACTGAAACAGTTCCTGATCGGTCAGGCGGTGAAACCAATGGATGGCGTCCGTGATCCGAAGCTCGTTCGCCCGCCCGAGCAGGGCGTCGCGATAGGCCGATTCGTCCGCCGAGGGGTTTTCCGGGCCGATCGGAATCAGGAAAGTCACGGTTTTGCCGGCGTCCCGCAGGGTTTTGACGACCTGGGGAATGGCCTCGATCAGTTCGAGAAAGCCTTTGCGGGGATCGAGCCGGCCGACCGTGAACAGCAGGTAATCGGAGCTGAAGCCGAGCTGGCGTTGAAGCTTCGTTTTTTCCAGGCACAGGTGGAATACTTCCGTGTCCACGCCTCCCGGAACGATGCGGACCTTCTCGGCGCTTGCTCCGTAGCGCCCGGTCAACGCGTCCCGCTCGGTCCGGCTGAGCGCGATGACGGCATCGGCCGCGTCCAGGATCTTTTTTTCCGCGCGGATTCGAACATCGTAGCGGAACTTCGAGCCGTCCGGGGTGGGATCGGGTACGCGGTCCCGTTTCAGGAGCCCCAGGGAGTGGCTGGTAAACAGCAAGGGCTTGCCGAGAGCGAGACTCGCCATGAGCGCGCTTGCGCCGCCGTCCCAATAGTGGCCGTGGATGGCATCGGCATGCCTCAGCCAGGTGGTCTGCCTGAATAGCGTATGCTCGACGAATTCCGCGAGATGGGGGCCCATGTCCTCCTTGCGGAGAAAGCCATCCGGCCCCATCGGATAGCGGAAAATCGTGGCGCCGTCGCAAATGTCCTGGCGCACCGCTTTCCCGCCCCAGCGGCGGGTGTAGACCCGAACCTCGTGTCCCTGGCGGGCGAGCTGTTCCGCCACGCGAGCCTCGTAAATGCATTGTCCGCCCGCATCCGGTTCGCCGGTTACGGCCAGGGGGTCGCTATGGGGGCAGAAGAAGGCAATCCGCATCGCTGCTACCGTTGGGTGTCTCGTTTGGCTTTCGAGCCGCTCGCAGCGAGCGGCCATAATCCGTAGTGGCGAAGTCCTTGGATGATGCCGTCGCCGTAGAACGCGTCGGCGATAAACAATCGGGCGCTATCGTTACGCTTTTGCTGCTCGGAAGCCTGAGCCCGGACGTCTGCCGGAGTATTGCCGACCAGAACGCCGCACACGCCCGAGAGCAGCGCGTCGAGATCGTTCCCGGAATCGCCCGCGAAGAAGATGCGGTCGCCGGCCAAGCCATAGCGCTCGGCGACGTACCACAAGGCGTGGGATTTCCCGGCATTGGCGGGAATGATGTCGAGCAAAGCCCGTCCGGAGGATTCCTCGATGCTGGAAATCATCTGCAAATCGTTTCTCACCGCCCGGACCCGATACATGATTTCCGCCAGCAGCTCCCGGCTGACTGGCTCCGGGTAATAGAAGCTGAACTTGTGCGGTCCTTGCTTTTGCGGCTCCTGAGGCGCCAGGCGCGAGATCCTGTAAAGCGACCGGCGCAAGGCTTCGCGGTCTAGCGGCGGTCCGAGCCGGCTTTGCCATTCGCGATCCTGCGCGCCCGTCTGATCGTAAACCTCGGTGCCGACGTTGCAGATCCACCAGGTCGGCTGCGGCAGCCGGAAAACGGCCTGTCCCTGTTTGGCCAGAGCCAGATAGCGTCCGCTGACGACGCAGATAGGGCAGTCGGCTTCGAGCAGAGTCCGAAGAAGCGCCTGGGTCCGCTCCAGGCAGCCGGAGTCCGGAAGTTTGCCGGTATTGGGCAGCAGCGTGCCGTCCAGGTCGGACGCGAATAAGAACGGAACGCCCGCGCTCATGGAATCAGACTCCGTACGCGCTGGCTGACCTCTTGTTCCAGTTGCACGAGCCGCGCGGTGTTGGACGCTTCCATGCTGATTTCCAATTGCGGGGCGTCCGCGCTCGGCAATACGTAAACCCAATCGCCGTCCAGATCGAGCCGCACGCCTTCGGGGGCGGCATTCATGCGAGCTTCCGGTCGTTGACTCAGTTCGCGCATCACGCGCCCGATGTGATCCCAGGGACAGTGTAGAATCAGGCGCCGGCAATGGCTGATCGGGATCTGGCGCTCGAAATCGTGCAGGGTCAGGTGTTCCCTGCCGAGGAATTCGAGCAGCCGAAGAGACGCCGCAACCGCGCCATAGCCGAGATAGAAGTGGACGAAATGCAGCCAAACGCCTTCGGATTGCATGGCTTTCTTGACGGCATTCAGTTGGGCCGCCGGCTCCTTGTGCGTAATGATCAGTCGCCGCACTCTGGCGTCCGCCAGCTCGGCCAGAAATTTCGGATGATCGGGCGGCAGGAAGACCGGCTCCTCGGGCGGAGCGCCGATGATGAAGGCTGCGGTCAGGAGCTCCTGCGTCCGTTCCGCCCGGTGTATCGTTCCCAATTCGTCGACCAAGGTCAGTTGTTCGCCGCTTCGCTCGATGATCAGGGCGATCTTCCGGTTGAGCCTGGCGATCTCCGCGATCGGTTCGTAGGGTATGGCGGAGACATCCGAATTTTCTCTACATTCGCTCTCGAGATGATGCAAGCCGTTGCTGCCGAGCAGGTCGCCGAGTATCCGCGCCAGATTGCCTTCCCGGCAGTAATGGAGTACGCGATCGACCCAGGGTTGGGTGGCGGATCGGCTGAGATGCTGGCGAAGGTGTTCGGCATATCGTTCGTCGACGCGGCCGGGATAAGTCAGGTTACCGACGTTCTCGATGGACACCTTGGGAAACTCGGCCCGGTAGAACATCGCTTCGATCTTGCGGCGCGCGCTGCGCAGCAAAGGCAAACCGTCGGTGTCGAAAAGCTCGATGACGGCCACGCTGGGGTGCTCGTCCGAAATGCGGATATGGACGCCGCCGCTCAAATGGCGGCCGAAGCAGGTGATGAAGCGCGTCTCCGGCAGGCTGGCCTCTTCCAGGTCGTCGATATTGACGCCCACCGCCAGAAGACCGGAGATGAACGCCCGCTTGATCAGCCGGGAGAATGGGTGCGCATCGCGGGCGACCGCCACTCGGGCGCCGCGCTGAATCCAGCTGCCGAAGGCCTTGCCCAGCGCCGCCGCATATTCCGGCGTGATGTGGAGATTGGCCAGGCCGCTGACGCCGCGCGATCCGAAAATCGAAGGACGCAGCAGCGATTCCCAGACCAGGTTTTCGCGTATCGTCGTGTTGCTGTTGATTTCCTTGTCGGGCCAGATCGAAACGCCGGGTATGACCACGACCTGGCGTCCGAGATGGCAGCGGGAGCCGATGATCGCGTCGTCGCCGATCTCGCAGCGGGCCTCGATGACGGTGCTGCCGCCGACGATGCAGTTGCGCAGGTCGCTCGACTCGCCGACGAACGAGTTTTTCATGACGATGCTGCGGTTGACGGTCGCCCTCGCGTCGATTTCGACGTCCGGCGCGATGACGGAATACGCGCCGATTTTGACGCCGGATCGGATCCGTACGTTGTCGCCTATCCAGCAGGGCGAGCCGAGCTCCGCGTCCTTGGCGATCCGCGCGCCGTCGCCAAGCCATATCCGTTCTCCGATGAGATTTCCGCCGAGCGGCAGACGGACCTTTCCGTCGAGCAGGTCCCAGTGCGACTGTTTGAGCTGATCCAGGGTGCCGATATCGCTCCAGTAACCTTCCGCGACATAGGCGAACAACGGAATCTCCTGTTCCAGGAGTTTCGGAAAAAGGTCGCTGGCGAAATCGTATGGAATGTCCTCGGGTATCGCCTCCAGGATTTCCGGTTCTATGAGGTAAATGCCGGTGTTGACGGTGTCGCTGCACAATTCGCTGAGGCCTGGTTTTTCCAGGAAACGGACCACGCGGTCGTCCTCGCCGGTTACGACGACGCCGAACTCGCCGGGGTCCGACACCCGTTTCAGGCACAGGCTGACTTTTGCGCCCTTGGCCTTGTGAAAGGCCCAAAAGGCTTCGAGATCGAAATCCGTCAGCGCATCGCCGGCGATGACGAGAAACGTCTCGTCGAGGAAATCCGCGCCGAGCTTGACCGAGCCGGCCGTTCCCAGCGGCTTGTGTTCCAGGGTGTAGTGCAGGTTCACGCCGAAATCGCCGCCGTCTCCGAAATGGTCGCGGATGGCGCGGGGCCGGTAATGCAGTGTTGCCAGCAAATCGGTGAAACCGTACGAGCAGAGATGCCGCGCGATGTGCTCCATGATCGGCTTGCCCAGCACGGTGACCATCGGTTTCGGTATGTTCTCGGTAATGGGTCTTAGCCGTACTCCCTGACCCCCGGCAAGAATGACTGCTTTCATGAATGATCTCCCGCACCGAGTTGGATCGATTTCTGATGATGGCTCATAATTTGATTTCAAAATGTTTGTTGGGATTTGTCAACCTCGTTGATTGCGGATGACAAGATAACCATATGTTAATGATATGGTGGGTGCGGACGAGGCTCCAGAATTGACAGGAAGTGCAAGCTGAATAATTATTTGACATCAAAATAAAAGAGACCGGATCAGTGGAAACGCTTATGACTGAAAAAACGCGGGGCGACGATTTGATCGTGCAATTGCGCGCGTTTCTGGACGCCAGCCCCACCGTGGGCCATCGGGTGCTCCATCAAATTCGAAAACTGGAGCGCGGTTTTTTGCAGCGTTCCGATCTCTGCGACGCTTTCGCCGACGTTTGCACCGCGGAAGATGCGCCCGAGGGGCTAAAGCAAACGCCCTTGGCAAAAACCATACGCTTTACTCAGGAGGCCGCGCTTAACGACGCCTGGGTCTATCTTGCCATCCGGCTTCGCATCGCCACCTGGCGCTATGTGCGCATCGCGCTCGAAGGGCTGACGGTCGAGGAGGTGACGGTGCAGGACTTTCTGCGTTTCAAGGAAGGCTTGGCGACGAGGCAGCACGATATAGACGAATGGCTGCTGGAAATCGATTTCGGGCCGTTCTCCCGCGAGTTTCCAAAGCTCCAGGAGGCGAGATCGATAGGCCGCGGCGTGGAGTTCTTGAACAAACATCTGTCCCGGCAACTGTTCGACGAATTGGGCGAGGGCGGCGAACGCATCTTGAATTTTCTGAGCATTCACTCGTTCCGTGGCCAGACCCTGATGCTCAACGAGCAGATCAGGAGCGTTCGCGACTTGCGCAGGGCCTTGCGCCAGGCCGACGACATGCTCGCCGGCCACGAGCCTTCGGCGACCTGGGAGGAAGTGGCGGCGGCCTTGCGCGCCCTAGGGTTCGAGACCGGCTGGGGGCGCGAGGTCTCTCGCATCCGCGACACCATGAGCCTGCTTCAGGATCTCCTCGAGGCGCCCGATCCGCGTGGATTGGAAACCTTTCTCGCGCGTTTGCCCATGGTCTTCTCGCTGGCGATCATTTCGCCGCACGGCTATTTCGGTCAGGCCAATGTGCTCGGCCGTCCCGACACCGGCGGGCAGGTGGTCTACATCCTCGATCAGGTGCGCGCCCTGGAGACCGAAATGCGTTCCCGCCTGTTCGAGCAGGGGCTCGACATCGAGCCGCAAATCGTGGTGGTGACGCGGTTGATACCGCAGGCGGAGGGGACCAGCTGCGACCAGCGGCTCGAGCCCATTTCCGGAACGTGCAACGCCCGGATACTCAGGGTACCTTTCCGCAACGTGTCCGGCGAGATCGTGACGCACTGGATTTCCCGGTTCGAGGTCTGGCCTTATCTGGAGCGTTATACCCTGGACGCGGAGCGCGAGCTGCTCGCCGAACTGGGCGGGCGTCCCGACTTGATCGTCGGCAACTACTCGGACGGCAATCTGGTTGCGACCCTTCTGTCGCAACGCCTGGGCGTGACCCAGTGCAACATCGCCCATGCCTTGGAAAAGACCAAGTATTGCCATTCCGATCTGTTCTGGCAGGATAACGAATCCCAATACCATTTTTCCTGCCAGTTCACCGCCGACCTGATCGCGATGAACGCGGCCGACTTCATCATCGCCAGCAGCTATCAGGAAATAGCGGGTACCCGCGACAGCGTGGGGCAGTACGAGAGTCACGCGGCGTTTACCATGCCCAAGTTGTTTCGGGTCGTGAACGGGATAGACGTCTATGATCCGAAGTTCAACATCGTTTCGCCGGGCGCCGATGCGGCGGCTTATTTCCCCTACACCGCCGCCGACCGGCGCCTGCCCCATCTGCATGCAGAAATAGAGGAGCTGATCTACGGCGAGGCGGAGAAGGCCGACGCACGCGGGGTCCTGCATGAGCGGGACAAGCCGCTGCTGTTCACCATGGCGCGGCTGGACCACATCAAGAACATCGCCGGACTGGTGGAATGGTTCGGCGCTTCCGAGAAGCTGCGCGGGGAGGCCAATCTGCTGGTGATTTCCGGTTACGTGGATCCGGAACGTTCTTCCGACACCGAGGAAATCGGACAGATCCGGCGCGTGCACGCCTTGTTCGACCGGTACGGGCTGGACCGGCAGGTGCGCTGGCTGGGCCTCAGACTGCCCAAAAACTTGGCCGGCGAGCTTTATCGCTACGTGGCGGACAGCCGCGGGGCTTTCGTCCAGCCGGCCTTGTTCGAGGCCTTCGGACTTACGGTGATCGAGGCGATGGCTTCGGGCCTCCCCTGTTTCGCCACCTGCTTCGGCGGGCCTTCGGAGATCATCGAGGACGGACTATCCGGCTTTCACGTCGATCCGAATCATGGCGATGCGGCGGCGGAACGCATCGCGCGTTTCTTTGCCAGAGCGCGCAACGAGCCGGAATACTGGGCGCGAATCTCGGAGGGAGCGCTCGCGCGGGTTGCCCAACGCTATACCTGGCAGCACTATGCCGAGCGGATGATGACCTTGTCCCGAGTCTACGGCTTCTGGCGCCACGTGACCGACTTGGAGCGCCGGGAGACCCAGCGTTATCTTCAGGCTTTATACAGCCTGCAATTCCGCCGTCTGGCCCAAGCCATGGCCTGATTTCGAGCACGTTTTAGCCTATGGGAATTAAAGAACAATTTGTAGGTCGGCAATCCTTTGCCGACAAGTCCGTTGTGTCGGCAAGGGATTGCCGACCTACCTCGGGCGCTACGCCAAACTGGAAAATGTTCTAGCGTATGGAAATTAACGAACAAGTATTGATAGAGCTCCGGCGCATCGTCCGTGCGCTCGATCTGCAATCCAAGCAGTTGCAAAAGGTGGGACTGACCGGCTCTCAGTTGATGGTTTTGCGCGCCTTGACGAAACAAGGGCCTTTGACGGCCAATCAACTCAGCCAGGCGGTCAATCTGAGTCAAGGGACGATCACCACGGTGCTCGACCACCTCGAACTCAAGGCCCTGATCCGGCGCGAGCGCAGCGCGGAAGACAAGCGGCGCCTGACCATCACCCTCACCGACTCCGGCCGGGAGGCACTCCGGCATGCGCCCTCGCTGCTGCATGTCGACTTCGTGGCCGCTTTCCGGCAATTGAACGACTGGGAGCAGACTCTCATCCTTTCCAGCCTGCAACGGGTCGCCGGCATGATGGATATGTCGCGCGTCAAGCCCAAGCCGGTTCACGATGCCGAATGCATCGAAGCGGGTTTGCGGTTCCTCACCGACGATGCCGAGGATGCGGGATGCTGACGAGCCGGCTGGTGGGGCGGCCTCTGGCCGCGGGTTAATCCGGGGCAGGGATGCCCCGGCGCGGCGACAAGCCGCGTGAGCCCAGGCCGGGCGTGTACCGGCCTGGGCGGCGGCCCGAAATACCAGGAGGGTATTTACGGGCCTGATTAATAAATTCCGCTCCCGAACATTATTGATCGGCCCCTGTTCAAGATCGTACGAGGTACTGCAACCCAAAACGCTTTGCAACATGTAGCGTCCGGCATCACGCCGTCACGTCAAACGCATTAATTCGAACCAATAAACGCTATCAAAATGGGGGGTACTTAATGGGTCCTTCAAAAAGAACCCTATATCGATCCGTAATCGATTTGTCGCTGGGGATGCTTGTTTTTTGGCTGGCCCAATCTGCGCTGGCTCAGGAGACGGCTCAGCCGGCGCCGGGCGAGGCCGAGGCGGCGAAACCGGCTCTTTCGGCAGAAGAAGCCTTGAATCCGGTCGATCGCATCAAGGCCGGCCGACAAGAGGTGGCGTCCGCCATGGAGTCGGTCCGAAAAGCCATGGATGCGGGATCCGCATCCGGATCGGACAGGGCGGCCGTACTGAACCAGCAGCTGGAAACCCTGAAACAGCTCGATTCCGTCTTCGAGCGGCAGCTCGCGGCGCAGCAGGAAATCGAGACGCTGACGGTCGAGGAGCGGAAATACCTGGAAGCTGCGAAAACGCTCGAGACCAGCGATGATCCGGTGCCGGTGAGCGAACTGGATAACGCGTCGTCCGAGTTGAGCGCACAAACGGCGCGGCTGTCCGCGCTGAGAGCCGCCGTCGATCAGGCTAACGCTCAGGTCGAGCAGGCGCGGGCGGCTGTGGCCGGGAAGCAAAAGGAACTGGCCGCCGACGAGGGCGAGAAGGCCGCTTCGTCAGACGGGGAGCTCGATTCCCTGCGTTTGCAATCGGCCCGGTGGGAACTTAAGCAGGCCGAGGAAACGCTGCGGCTCGGTGAATTGAACCTGGAAAGGGAAAAACGAAAGCTGACCGTTGCCGAAGCATCCGTGAAGCTGCTCGAACGGCGCCTGAGCCTATTGGCCGGCCGCGTACAATTCACCGACAAGGAGCTCGAGGAGCGGCTGCAGCAAATCGAGAAGGAAGAACTCGAACTGAAGCGCGAATTGAGAAGAATGGATGGCCAGCAGATCGCCAACGAAAGTCGTCTGCACGATGCGAGGCAGCGTATGGCGAACGCGCCCCTGGACAAACTCGGGGAGCTGTCGGAAGAGGTCGAAGCGCGGCGTTTGGCCAAGGAATCCTTGGAAACGAAGATTTCCGGTTTAAACAAGCGTGTGGAGCTGATCGGAACGTGGAATACCGCCTGGCGGCGGCGTCACGCCGTCATCAACGGTTTCGGCAAGCCCGTGGAATGGGTGAAATGGAAGGAGGAAGCGGTCGACGCCTTGGCCGCGCTCGATCAGACCGAACGCGCCGTGATTCTTTTGCTCCAGGACTGGAAAAAGCAACTGATCTCGATCGAAAACAAGCTTTCCAATTCGGAGCGCGACGGCGGAAGTTCCGCGCGCTGGCTGGAACAGCAGCACCAATCGGCGGAATCGCTGATCGACCACTTGCGCGATCAGGATGCTTATCTCGAAAAGACTCGCGGCCTGCTCCAAAAAGTCGTCGAGTCGGTCAACGACCGTACCGAGCACCGAAGCTGGCGCGAGCTGGCGGAGTTGGTCCTGGATACGGAATTGAACGGCAACCGCGTGCGCGACTGGGGTTTGGCGCTGGTAGCAGTGTCCGGGCTGTTCAGCCTGCTGGTGTTCGTTCGGAATTTTCTCATCTCAGCTTTGCAGCGTTATCTCGAGCGTCGGCAAAACGTTCTGATCGGCGAGTTCTTTGCCGGCGTCCGGCAAACCCGCACGGTCTTTTTGCTCATGGTCTCGGTGTTTGCGTCGACGCTGCTGCTGCGCCTGGATCCGACGCTCAGCGGCATCATACGCAAACTGACCATCGTCACGCTGCTCTTCCAGGTTTCCACCTGGGTGAGCTACTTCCTCAGAGTTTGGGTCTTCGACTATTTGGGCAAAAAAACCAAGCGTGACCAAACCAGCCTGGGAGCGCTGTCGATTTTCAATTCGCTCAGTCAACTGGCGGTCTGGTCGCTGGCGCTGCTGCTCGCGCTGCAAAATTTCGGCGTGGATATCACGGCGCTGGCGGCCGGTCTCGGAATCGGCGGCGTCGCGGTCGCGCTGGCGCTGCAACGGATACTGGGCGATCTGTTGTCCTCGCTGTCCATCGCTTTCGACAAGCCCTTCGTGGCCGGCGATTTCATCATTTTCGATCAGCTCATGGGAACGGTTGAGCACATCGGTATCAAGACCACCCGCATCCGCAGTCTCGACGGCGAGCAGATCATCTGCGCGAACAGCGATCTGCTGAATACCCGGATTCGCAATTTCAAACGCATGCGGGAGCGGCGCGTGGCGTTTCAAATCGGGCTCGTTTACCACACGCCGTACGAAAAGCTGGTCAAGGTCCCAAGCCTATTGCGGAATGCCGTCGAGGCCCAGGCCAACGTCCGTTTCGACCGCGCCCATTTCAAGGCTTACGGCGAATTCTCCCTGCTGTTCGAAGTCGTTTACTACGTTCTGAGCGCCGATTACAACGATTACATGAACGTGCAGCAGGGCATCAATCTGATGATTTTCGAATCGTTTCAGAACGAGGGATTGCAGTTCGCGTTTCCCACCCGTGCCTTGTACCTGCAAGGCGTACCCCAAACCGGCGAAGCGGCGCTGTCGGCCCTCAAGTCCGGCGAAGGGAAAACGACCGCACAGCTGCGCGCGGGTTAATCCGGGGCAGGGATGCCCCGGCGCGGCGACAAGCCGCGTGAGCCCAGGCCGGGCGTGTACCGGGCCTGGGCGGCGGCCCGAAATACCAGGAGGGTATTTACGGGCCTGATTAATAACGGCTGGGCGATTCGGCGCTGCCGGCCAGCAGTACCCGATGCCGAAGCCGCCGGATCGCCGTCCAAAGCCGAGGCTGCCAGCTTTTCGCGGCTATGGACTCGTTCGTATCTCTTAAGCCTGTGCTCGGTAGCAGGTATCTTCGTCGGCAAAGGATTGCCGACCTACGACCGTAGTACCCTGTAGGTCGGGAATCCCTCCCAATCGCAAACGGCGTCTTCGGGAAGGGCGTGGCCGGCGCTCCGGGCCAGGCCGTTTGCGATTGGAAGGGTCATCCCAGCGCTCCTGGGATGACCGTTTGCGATTGGAGCGCCGAAGCCCCCCTTCCCGACGGTGCGGTCGGGCCAAGGGGTTCGTCGGCAAAGGATTGCCGACCTACGAATGCTTGAATCAATTTACCGTAGCCGAAGGCGCCAGCGACTTCCGCCACGCCTGTTTTGTCGTACGAGCGAAATGAAAACGCTCTATCGAGCGGGATGATAGAGCAGGCTCGGATCGTGCAGGGCGTTTCCGATAATCAGGCTGGTGTGCCAGGTCGGGCGGTATCGCCGCGTATCGGCCAGATACCGGAGCGATACGCGGGTATCCTCGTCTTCTCTGGACAACACCGCGACTCTCCCGGTCCTGGCCTGCTCTTCGGTCAGCGTCCATGCATCGCCCAGGCAAGCCCCGACGGCCTTCTTGCCTTCTTCGAAACTCTGCCGGGCAGCGGCTTCGTCGGTTTTGTTCCACAGGCAGTAATAATGTTCGTTGCCGCTCCATTTCCACACCTCGCAGGCCGTATCGGGAAAAATGCTTTCCGCATCCCAGCGGTCGCCGAGGCGGTGTATGCTCTTCGCGCCCTTGATGTTTTCGAAGCGATTGTCGGCCGCGGCGATGACCGTTTTCAGGCGGGAACAGGCGTCTCCTTCGGTCGCGGTTTCCCGCCCGCCGGGCTGGCTCGCGCATGAGGCGGCCATTACGGCAAGCATCGGCAGAATCGCGCGCAAGCCAAAAGCACTGATTCGTACGCCCATGTCGTTCTCCTTTCCTAGAGCAGTTTCCATTCGTACGTAAGTATGGGCTTAGTGCGGGAGCGGGCCGAAAACCAATCCGACAGCCGCTCCAAAATCAATCGATCCGACCGCGACCGGAGCGCCCCGGTGCCGTCCGTTCGACTTGAATTCCGATACCGTCGCGGCTTCCGAGCATTCCGCTCAAGGCGGCTCGGTGCGCCAACTCGAAGGATTCGTACCCATGCGTTCCCCGAGGTCCGCCAGGGCGTTCATCGTTTCCTTTACGAACACGCCCGGTTTCGGCGGCGTCCAATCGGCGGGAACCGAGATGACCCGGATCTCGACATCGGCGCCTCTCTTCAATTTCGAAATCTCGGCCAATGCGTAAAGATGGCGTAGCGCGTTGACGGTAGCCGACTGGGTCGCCAGGTTGGTGCTGCGGCGCATGATGGCGGCCCAGGTCTGCCGGGTGATTTGCGGCAGAAAACGGAACTGGTTGTTGAGGATGACCCAGTAACGCTGCTTGGGGATCGGCAGGTCCGGGTAAGTCTTCTTCCAGACCGCCGAAAAGCTGTCTTCGTCGTGCGTTCTCGCGCCATACAGGATATTTCCGGTCACGCCTCCATCGACATACAGCCGGCCGTCGATCTCGCGCGGCGGGAAGACGCCGGGCACCGCGGCCGACGCGAGGAGGATGCGGTGCACCCGATCCACGTCACCGGTCCGGAGAGCACTTCTCGCTTCCTCGACCACGTCCCAGGCGCGCATGTCCCCATCATCGAGATTGGTGGTATTGACCAGCAGCATACGGTTGCGCCTGCCTTCCCGAACGATGCGGTTCAGAAACTCCGAATCGATCGCTTCCGCGATATCCCGCTCCAGCCCCGGAATGCGGGTGAACGACGCGTAGCGCGGCAGGAAGAACAGAAGCCCTCGAAGTTTCACGATGTCCGGACGCGGTTCGCGGTACATATTCAGGACCTGATCGATGGTCCGCTCGGTTCCGAGAAAAGCGAACGGCGCGATCAAGGCGCCGGTGCTGACGCCGGTCACGACGTCGAATTCGGGACGTGCCATGGGCCCCTTCGGAACCCGTCCCCAGCCCTTGAGAAAGCCGGCGCCGAAGGCTCCCCAGTCTCCGCCTCCGGAGATCACGAGAGCGTCGATTACAGGCGGTTCGGATCTGACACCCAGGACATAGTCGTCGTACTCCTGCTTGGCCCGCGTGACGAGCCGCGGCGTGAATCCCTTGATTTCCGCGTTGACCAGACGGTCGCTGGCCTCTCGGGCGCTGAGCAGTTCCTGCTGCGAAAGCGACGGACGCAAGGCGGGACCGCAGCCCGCAGCCAGGATCAGCAGGACGAACAGCAGGCACTTGAAAAGGTTTCGGACACTCATGATCGCGAGCACGACGCGACCGACGATCAGGCTAGCCATCCTGCCAATGCCGGCGTTTTGGCGGATAACTCGCCGGTCGGCGGCCGTTTCCGGTCAACGAGTGAGGATGATGTAAAGAGCGTGAATGACGCCTGGGACGAAGCCCAGCATCGTCAGCAGAATATTCAGCCAGAAGGCGCCTGCAAGCCCGACTTCCATGAAGACGCCCAGCGGCGGGAGAAGAATGGCGAAGATAACCTTGAAAACATCCGTGAAGGTGACCGTCATGATAAGACCTCGCGTTGAAGTTCTGGAGGATTGAATGCAATCCGGTCAAGGCAATGCGAAGGGACTCTTTCGTTTTGACCGAAGCGGCGCCGAAAAAATTGCGTTCCAGCGTGCCTGAATCGGAACCCGAGCCGGCGCCAAAGCTTTCCCGGATGTATCGGTTAGGCTGACTATCAGCGTCCCGGCTGGCAAGGGCTCGAATTTTCGCTATCGCTGCATCGCTTTCCGACGAAGCGAGTGAAACTAGCCCCGTTATCCTGCGGCGCCGATAGCCGACGAAACGGCGCGAAGGATGACACGGTCGAAACGCTGCACGATACCGGCATCGAAACGGATGTTGATCCGCCAGGGCATATACGGCCGAATCCGATCCTTGCCAAGAAGGCAGTGTCTTGCGGACATGGGGGCTTTGCGCTTGCGGCCATTATTGGTTGTCGAATGAAGGAGCGGAAATACGGGCATTAACGTATCTGTCGGAGCACGACGGGTTTCGCGCCGGACTCGCTTTCCTTGATCTTGCCCGATTCGAAGGGTATGGCTAATGCCGATGGACGTTCCTCGTCAAAGGTCGACGATCATTCGTTCGATCCTGTCCACATCGATATTCCAGTCGTCGGCGGCGCGGTGTTTTCCATCTTTCCCGGCATGCGTCCCGAGTGGCCCGGCGGTTACGGATTGGTTTGCGGTTGTGGCTGGCGTCCCTGCTGATAACCCTGCTCGTAAGCCCGTTGTTCGGACTGTTTGTGCTTGTCGTAGAGATAACTGCCCACCAGTCCGGTGCCCGCGCCGATGGCGGCGCCCAGGCCGGCGTTGCCGGCGATGGCACCGATCGCCGCGCCGGCGCCGGAAAACAGCGCCGCCGACAGGAGGATGGCTTTGGGAAAAAAGGTTGAGATTTGCATGACATTAGGCTCCATGGGTTGAAAAGCAGAAACTTCGGAAATCCGTGGTTGGGCGCATCATGCCGCCGCCCCCATTCTCGCCAGCAGACCCAGCAGGATGAACACCCCGACCAGAGCCGGCGTCAAGGCGACCAGAAACCCCGGCATACAGCCCGGACGATCGCCGACTCCGGCGATCACGCCGAACTCCAGGCTTCACTTACGGCTCGGTTTGGCCGGTTCTGCCTGTCGCCCGCACGATGCAGCGGAAGCCCACATGGCAGGTGGAGGTATCGACCGGTTCCGGGAAGCGGGCCGCCGGGCGGTAGCGGCGGCAGTAATTCTCCGCGCAGAGATGGGAACCGCCCTTGAGCACCTTGCGCGGAATCCGGATCACGGGCTCACAGGGATCGAAGCTAGCTTCCTCCCGTCCGCCGCGCGGATTCCTGGGAACGCAGCAGGCCGCTTGCCGCGCGGACGGGTGGCCGGGTTCGTACCAGTCGGCGGTCCATTCCCAGACATTGCCGATCGTGTCGTACAGGCCGTATTCGTTGGGCGGAAAGGCTCCCACCGGGGAGGTGCCCTCGTAGCCGTCGACGACGAGGTTTTCCCAGGGAAACCGCCCCTGCCAGTAATTGGCCAGCATCCTGCCCTCCGGCGCCAGTTCCTCGCCCCAGGCATAAGCTGCGCCGTCCAGCCCGCCGCGGGCGGCCCGTTCCCACTCGGCTTCAGTCGGGAGCGCCTTGCCTTCCCAGCGGGCAAAGGCCTCGGCGTCGGCAAAAGTGACGTGGACTACCGGATGCCGCTCCAGCCCTTGGAGGGAACTCTCGGGGCCTCGCGGATGCCGCCAGTCGGCGCCTTTCATGTAGGACCACCAATTTCCGATGTCGCGGAGATTCACCGGCCCCGGCGGCTTCACGAACACCAGCGAACCGGCGTAGATCATGTGCGGCAAGGCGCCGGGGTAATCGGCCGGATTCGGCGGGATTTCGGCGAAGGTGACATGCTCGGTGGCGGCCACGAAGCGGGCGAACCGCTCGTTGGTCACCGGAAAGCGGTCCATCCAGAAACCGTCCACCGCTACCCGGTGCGCCGGGGCTTCCTCGGGATAATGCCGGTCCGATCCCATCAGAAACGTGCCGCCGGGGATCCAGACCATATCGGGGAAGGGCGGCTCGGGGGCAGGGGAGGCGAAGCGGATCGCCGTCTTGGCTTCGGTGTGGATCATGGTTGAAATCCTTGTACCGTATGCCTTTCACTGCCGGGTGATGATCGCCCGCAATTCCGCCTCCTTGTCCTCGATCAGTTCGCCCGACACGTCCACCGTTACCCGGTTCAGCTTGCCGCTGAAGGCGAACGGCACTTCGTATCGGGAGGTCACCGGAGACGCCGCGTCGTGGCCGCAGGTCAGCCCTTCGCCCAGGCTGATGAGAAGCGGTACGGTGACGGGAAGTTCGGCCTGTCCGACGAGTTTGCCGTCGATGTAGAGCTGGCCGCGGCCCGGCGCGCCTTTGCCTTGGGCGAGGTCGGGCCGGCCGGTGGGTTCGAACTCGAAGCGCAGCTCCGCCTTTCCCTGCGGTACCTCCGCGTCGGATTCGACCGCGAACTCCTCGGTGCCGACGTAGTTGTGCACGTAGCACAGCTTTTTGTCCTTGACGAAGAACGAGTACCCGCCGGTACTGCCGCCGTGGGCCAGCAGCACACCCTCGGCGCCATCGTGGATTTCTACCTCTGCGCTAATGCTGTGCGGCCGGTTGAGGACCTTCACCGCCACGTTATCGGGTACGGGCGAGGTATCGGGATAATAGATGTACCGCTGCCTGCCCCGGGTAAGCTGGGGACGTTCCTCGGCGAATCGCTGGGTGCCGCGGCTGTCGAGGGGCAGGACCTTGTATTTGCCCGCTTCGACATACCACATGGCGATCATTTCGATCAGTTTGTCCCGGTGCTGATCGGCCAGATTGCGGGTTTCGGAGAAATCTTCCGCCACGTGATACAGCTCCCAGCCGTGGGCATCCAGTTCGCGCAGTTTTTCCTCGGTAATCTCCATCTGTCCGAAGGACATTCCGGACTCGGCAAAGGAGGGCCCCGGAACGGGGCATACGGCGCGCCAGCCGTCGTGGTAGATCGATCGGTGGCCGAACATCTCGAAATATTGGGTGACGTGGCGGTTTTCCGCCTTCCCCTCGTTAAAGGTATGAGCAAAGCTCACGCCCTCGATGGGCGATTGGGCGACGCCGCGGATTTCCGCCGGCGGCTCGATTTGCAAGGCATCCAGTACCGTCGGCAGCAAATCGATGGCGTGAGCGTATTGCGGGCGGATTTCCCCTTTTGCCCGGATCCCTTTCGGCCAATGCACGATGAAAGGATCGCTGACGCCTCCACGGTAGGTTTCCCGCTTCCAGCGCTTGAACGGGGTGTTGCCCGCCCAGGTCCAGCCCCAGGGGTAATGATTGAAATACTTCGGGCCGCCCAGATCGTCCAGCGCCTTGAGATTGGCTTCCAAGGACTCCGGCACATTGTTGAAGAACTTGTTTTCGTTGACCGAGCCGGTGGGGCCGCCCTCGGCGCTGGCGCCGTTGTCGGAGATCACCATCACCAGGGTGTTGTCCAACTCGCCAAGGCTTTCGATGAAATCCAGCAGCCGGCCAATGTGATGGTCGGTATGCTCCAGAAACCCGGCGAAGACTTCCATCATGCGGGCGTAGAGCTTTTTCTCGTCCGGCGTAAGGCTGTCCCAGCGGGCCACGTCGGGGTCGTGGCGGGATAGTTCGGTGCCCGGCGGAATAAGGCCCATGTCGAGCTGTTTTTGGTGGACCTTGTGCCGGTAAGCTTCCCAGCCGTCGTCGAACTGCCCCCGGTAGCGGTCGGCCCATTCTTTCGGCACGTGGTGCGGAGCGTGCATGGCGCCGCTGGCGAAATACAGGAAAAACGGCTTGTCGGGAGCCGCCTGCTTGGCATCGCCGATGAAACGGATGGCCTGATCCGCCAGGTCTTCGGTGAGGTGGTAGCCTTCTTCCGGCGTTTTGGGCGGTTCGACCGCGTGATTGTCGTGGACCAGGTCCGGGTAATACTGGTGGGTATCGCCGCCCAGGAAGCCGTAATACCGCTCGAAGCCCCGTCCCAGCGGCCAGCGGTCATAGGGCCCGGCGGCGCTGATCTGCTCCGCCGGGGTGAGATGCCATTTGCCCACCGCGAAGGTGTTGTAGCCCTGGCGCTGGAGAATCTCCGACAGGAAGCCGTTTTCGAAGGGAATGATGCCGTTCGCGCCCGGATAGCCCATGGAGCCCTCGGTGATGCAGGCCATCCCGTTGGAATGGTGGTTGCGCCCGGTCAGAAGACAGGACCGGGTAGGCGAGCACAGCGCCGTCGTGTGCATATTGCTGTAGCGAAGGCCGTTCGCCGCCAGCCTGTCGAGGTTCGGCGTCCGGATGGGCGAACCGTAACATCCGAGCTGGCCGTAACCGGTGTCGTCCAGCACGATGAACAGCACGTTCGGCGCTCCCGGTTTCGCCCGCAGCGGCTCCGGCCATGCGGGTGAGGAGGTCTCGGGCGTGCGACCGACGACGCCGGGAAAAGCGGTTCCGGATTTGTATTCCTTCAAAGACATGTCGTACCTCCACTTGCAATGCCTTGCGGGCGGTTTGGTCGATTTTGGGGACAGCGTTAATCCATCACGCGGTAGCTTTCCGCCCCGAGGTGTGAAATGCGAACGGCCCTAAGAAGACGACGAAATTGATCGGCACCGGTCACTGTTATCCATGGTTTCGCTCCTTGAGCCGGAAGTGCTGCGATCAAACGTTTATTTTTGTTAACGTCGACTGTAAATGACATCTGTACGAGCACGTAGTCATCTTCGACGCGGATGGCACGGGCTCAGTGCGCCTGGATAGGAACCCGAGCCGGCGTCAGAGCTCGTCCGGATGTATCGGTTAGGCTGACTATCAGCGTCCCGGCTGGCAAGGGTTCGAATTTTTGGAAATACAGCCAACCTGCCACCCACCCGCCGGGATTCAGCACCCCTTCGGGCAGGGCTCGCCGCATCATTTCGAGACTGGGCAAGTCGGACCCTTGCCAGTAATTCGAGTGGCGCGGGTTATAGGATTCATCGTGAGGAAAAGGACCTTCATGAGCAGGAACGGTGGGATAGAGCGGTTTTAGGTAAGGTGCCACATGGAAATCCCGAAAACCGAATTCCGGATCCACGATCGGTGGGTAGGCCACGGGAGTCAGCATCGGCAGCGTGCCGGGAACAACCGGCCCCCTGTCTTTCGCTTCGACCGGAAAGACTGGCAAGGCGGAGAACTCGTTCCCGGTGGGCGCCGCACGCACCTTGAAGTCGCTGTAGCGGATCAGTAGCGCGCTTTCACCGCGGTTGTCGATTTTCAAGTGTACGGGTGTGGTCTTGAACTCGATGGCTTTGGCTCCCGGCCACGATTCCGGCCGGGCGACGATCCGAACCGGGGAGATGTCGGACGCCACTTCTTTCTCGACCGGGCCGAGTTGCGCATAGTCAGGGATGGGTTTGACCACTGCCGCGTCCCGGCACGACATCAGCGGGACCGAGATCATGAACGTCGCTATCGCGGTGACGAGCACCGGATGCCGGCTCGGAAGTTCCATGTCCAAGACCTCTTTATTTTTTCGGGACTTACGAAAATTAGTCTCGATCCCGGCGGGAAAGTTCGAGCACGGATCGGCCAAGGCGCATCGCTAGTCCGCCGTCTTTCGAGGCTTGCGCCGGCGCATCGTCGTTCTCGTCTCCGATTCGTGACCGCTTACGCCCAAAGGCTGCATGGCGGCTTGTTCGTCGCTGATCTGCATGGCCTCCACCAAAAGGTCCAGGTTTCGGGTCAGCGAGATCAAAACCGGATCCGGCAATTCGGTCAGAGCCTGTAGCAACAGGCCTTGCCGGGGTTCGGGAGTTTGCTCCACGAGGGCTTGCCCCGCTTCCGTCAAATAAAGGCGTACCACCCGTTGATCGGGATTGGTTCGTTCCCGCCGGATCAGCCCTTTCTTTTCCAGCTTGACCAGCAAATTGCTTACGGTGGATTGATGAACCGACATGGCTCGCGCCAGTTCCGACACTTTCATTCCGGCGTTATTCGACAACTCCGACATCGCCCAAAGCTGGGCGTAGCTGACTCCGCAGCACGATTCCACCCACTGCGAATGCTGTTGCACGGCACGGAAAATCAGGCGAAAGCGTTTGAGCGCTTCGTGGGGCCGTGCCGTCGGTTCGGCAATTTCCGGCGAATCTTCTTGCGGTTTGTATTCAATCGTTTTCATGTGTCCGTCATCAAAATCTATTTGGCGTGCTACGGCCTATTGCCGCTGCACGCTTCGCTTGGAAGCGCCGGTTCTCTTTGCGGGCTTGCGGGAGAGAATGGTCGGAGTACGGACGGCGGTCCGGGACTCCCCGGATTCGACGGGCATCCCGACGTATATTTGCACAAATCATTTTTGTGCAAATATACTTACCCCCCCGTGAGAAGCTCCGACCATGTGCCGACGTGATGTGACAGTTTATTGCCCTCTGACGCACAGGACGTCGGGACATCGGGTTTCTCACGTTCTTACCAAGAGAGTCGTCTTCGTTAAGCGGGGGATGGTCGGAATAAGGGGGGACACCTTATCGGGTAGCCCGAATGCCGCGTTACCCGGTCGAAATCTTCCGTTGGCGGCTTTGAAGCCTCAGTCCTCAGCGAGATGGAAACGCTCGAGTCCAGTGCACGTCTCAGTACCTGCTCCTTAACAACTATACCTAATTCTCGGCGGAAATATCTTATGAGTATCTCTCCCAAGAAAATCTTTACGGGATTCGATTCGACACGCTACACGGCGTACAACCTCGGCAATTTTCGCGAAATCCCGCAAATGGCACGGCTCAGTGAGGAGCAATTGTTCGAAATCGAAGTCGTGGGGCGAGTGCTGCCCTTCAAGACCAACAATTTCGTGGTCGACGAGCTGATCGACTGGGATAACATCCCCGACGATCCGATGTTCATATTGACCTTTCCGCAGCGCGACATGCTGTTGCCGCACCATTACGAGGAAATGGCGGAACTCGTGAAAGCCGGCGCGAGTCCGGCCCTGATCCGCGAGGCGGCGGACCGTATCCGCTTGGAGCTCAATCCCCATCCGGCGGGCCAGTTGGATCTTAACGTCCCTCATTTGAACGGCGAACCTTTGCACGGCATGCAGCACAAATACCGGGAGACCGTGCTGTTTTTTCCGAGCCCGGGCCAGACCTGCCACGCCTACTGCACGTTCTGCTTTCGCTGGCCGCAGTTCGTGGGACTGTCCGGCTTGAAGTTCGCGAGCCGCGAAGCGGAACATCTGGTCGCCTATCTTAAGGCGCACCCGGAAGTGACCGATGTGCTCTTCACCGGCGGCGATCCGCTGCTCATGTCGGCGCGGCGGCTGGCCGATTACCTGGAGCCGCTGATCGCGGCGGATCTTCCCAATCTGCGGCATATCCGGATCGGCACCAAGGCGCTCTCCTATTGGCCTTACCGCTTTCTCACCGACGCCGATTCCGACCACATGGTCGCACTGCTTCGGAAAGTGGCCGCCAGCGGCAAGCATCTGGCAATCATGGCGCATTTCAATCATCCACGGGAGCTGGAACCCCAGCCGGTCCGGCAGGCGATTCAGCGGCTACGCTCGACCGGCGCGGTGATCCGCACCCAATCGCCGGTGCTCCGCCACATCAACGACGACCCGGCGCTATGGGCGCGGATGTGGAATGCCCAGGTCGACCTGGGCTGCGTTCCGTATTACATGTTCTTGGCGCGCGATACCGGCGCTCAGCATTATTTCGCCGTGCCCCTGGTGCGTGCCTGGGAGATTTTCCGGGAAGCCTACCAGCGGGTGAGCGGCCTCGGCCGTACGGTGCGGGGTCCCAGCATGTCCGCCTGTCCCGGCAAAGTCCAGGTGCTCGGCGTCACCGAGGCGGCAGGCGAAAAGATCATCACGATGCGGTTTCTTCAAGGCCGGAATCCCGATTGGATTCATCGTCCGTTCTTCGCCGAGTACGACGACAAGGCGACATGGCTGGACGAACTCAAACCCGCGTTCGGTCAACCGCAGTTTTTCTTCCAGGACGAACTGGAACGGATCTATCGTGAATGCCAGTTCGCTTCATCGTAGGTTTAGAGAACTGAAATCGACAGGGGCCCGGACTGCCGCAGGCCTGTTTCAGGGTCTCGTTCGCGGCAACGGTCCAGGCGGTCGGGAGCGGATTATTCGCCTTGGATATAGCTCGACTGCGCTGTCGACAAGGAAAATCGGACTGATGCAACATAATTCCATTCGACATTCGAGTGAAAATTAATCGTAGGATGGGTAGAGCGAAGCGAAACCCATCGATGGTGGGTTAGCCCTTCGGCTCCGCGTCACCCACCGATTGAAGGTCGTTCGGTGGGTTACGGCGGACAAGAAGCGCAGTGATTGGCGGTCGGTCAGTGCTGATGTGTGCCTAGCCAATCCAACGAAAATGAATGCCTGACCGAAAGCGATTGGGAATAAGGAAGCTGATTTATTAACCCGGCCTATAAATATAGGCCGGGTTAATCCGGCGCGGCGACAAGCCGCGTGAGCCCAGGCCGGGCGTGTACCGGGCCTGGGCGGCCCGAAATACCAGGAGGGTATTTACGGGCCTGATTAATAACCGTTGAGCCACGCAACAGAACTGGATAAGGAGATCCTGCATGACCGTCAACCCCGGCTTTTTTTCGTCTTACAAACCCTTGCCCCTTGTGGCGGCCTTGGCAGCGGTCCCAAGCTTCCACAGCGCGGCGGCGGAAAGCGACGCTAGCCAAAATCCCTGGGCCTTCAACCTCACGCTCTACGCATGGCTGCCCGGCGTGGACGGCAAGTTTTCCGCGGGGCCGTTCAACAAGTCGGTCGACTCCACCTTCATCGACATCGCCGAGGAGCTCAGGAACTTCCCGCTGGCCTTCATGGGACGGCTCGAAGCGCATTACGAGCGGCTGGGGTTCTATCTGGACGGCAATTACGTGAATCTGGATTTCGAGCCCCGGTTCGCTCGTGGCATCAGCAGAGGCTTGTCGAGCCAGTTGGGCGTCATGGAGTATGGTGCCATGTACCGCGTGTTCGGCCCGGCCGCCTCGGAACGCATCGCCCACTGGGACGAGAAACCGCGCTCCAACATGCTCGAGCTCTATGCCGGCGGACGCACCCTCTGGCTGGACAATCAGGTCGAGTTCAGGGGCATCGGCAGCGCCTCGACCGGCAAGAGCTTCACCAGTCCGGTCATAGGCGCGCGGTTCACGGTGCAACTCAGCCCGAAATGGTTCGTCCTGGTGGACGGCAACGGCGGCGGCTTCGGCGTGGACAGCATCGACTTCGCCGGGTCCGTGCTGGGGCTGGTCGGCTACCGCACCACCCTGTTCGGCATGCCTGCCTCGATCGAGGCAGGCTACAAGGCCTTGCGCCTGGACGTGAGCAAGCGCATCATCGAAACCGATGTGACCCTGAGCGGTCCGTTCCTCGGGCTGACGGGCTATTGGTAGACATCGAGACGGGTAGTTTGGGCATGCACCCATGTCCGACACGGATGGACTGAAGACTGATTGGAGAAGCCGCCCATGCTCATCGTTCCTTCCGGCTCATGTTTCGGCCGTTCGTTCTTTTCCTGGGTCTGATCCTGTTGACGAATGGAGCCGCCCTTGCCGTGCGGAAAGCCGCCGACCCGCTGCCGTCCTGGAACAACGGCCAAACGAAGCAAGCCATCCTGGCGTTCGTAAAGAAGGTGGCCGACAGGAAGAGCGCCGATTACGTTCCACCTACCGAGCGCATCGCCGTGTTCGACAACGACGGCACCCTGTGGGCCGAGCAGCCGCTGTATTTCCAGGGACTGTTCGCGCTGGACCGGGTGAAGGTGCTGGCCCCGCAGCATCCCGAATGGAAGGAGCGGCAGCCGTTCAAGGCCGCGCTGGAAAACGATCTGGCGGCACTCGCGGCCCGCGGCGACAAGGGGCTGGTCGAAGTGGTCATGGCCACCCATGCCGGCATGACCACGACCGAGTTCGCGGCCATCGTCGAGGACTGGCTGGCAGAGGCCCGGCACCCCAAGTTCGGGCGGCCTTACACCGAACTGGTCTACCAGCCCATGCGGGAACTGCTGGCCCACCTCCGCGCCAACGGTTTCAAGACCTACATCGTCTCGGGCGGCGGGATAGATTTCATGCGGCCTTGGGTCGAAAAAGCCTACGACATTCCGCCCGAACAGGTGGTGGGGAGCAGCATCGAGACGAAGTTCGAACTGCGCGACGGCAAGCCGGTGCTGGTAAGGCTGCCGGAGGTGGATTTCGTCGACGACCGGGCTGGCAAGCCGGTGGGCATCCACAAGTTCATCGGGCGACGGCCCATCGCCGCCTTCGGCAATTCGGACGGTGACCTTCAGATGCTTCAATGGACGGCGGGTGGCGAAGGGGCGCGGCTCATGGCGCTGGTCCACCATACCGACGCCGAGCGCGAGTGGGCCTACGACCGCGAGTCGTCCGTCGGCCGGCTTGACCAAGCGCTAGACGAGGCGAAGACTCGCGGCTGGATGGTGGTGGACATGAAGCGGGACTGGAAGCGGGTGTTTCCATTTTCCGAGTGAGCCGAGTAATTCCATTCGGCATTCGAGTGAATATTCATCGTAGGATGGGTAGAGCGAAGCGAAACCCATCGATGGCGGGTTAGCCCCTAGTCTCCGCTCAGGACAGGCTCCGCGTAACCCACCGATTAGAGGCCGCCCGGTGGGTTACGGCCTCGCGGCCTAACCCACCCTACAAAGTTGATTCCCCATTGAAAGATTGAAAGCAATTTTGAATAAGCGTTCGATGCGCACGCGTTCAAGGCCTGGACTGAGATCAATAACTCGTGTGCGGGTGTATCCAAGCGGGTGCGGTCTGCTATTACAGGACCGAGGTCCGTTAGAGGCTGATGTCGGGTTTGGCTATAACTTTCAAGCGGAATGCAAGACAAAGAATTAAGGAGTACAGGGATGGTCGAAGCTGGAATGAGACCGGCAACAAATCGTCCGAATTCAAGACTGGGTTTGAGTCTGTTGTGGCTTGTAGCGGCGCTGGTGGCCGCCTGCGCGACGACGCACCTCAAGGATTCCTGGAAGGACCCGCAGTTCAGCGATGTGCCGTTTCGCAAGGTCCTGGTCATCGGCGTCAGCCGCAGCGATGCGAACCGACGTCTGTTCGAGGACGGTTTCGTACAGGCGTTGCGCACATCCGGAACCGAAGCCTCGGCGAGTTATTCGCTGCTGCCGGAAGAAGGCCCCCTGCCGAAAGAGAGAATCAAGCAGGCGGTTGCAAAAACCGGCGCCGATTCGGTGTTGGTCACACGGGTCCTCCGGGTGCAACGCAAGGTGGACGTCAGCCCCGGTTACGTCGGACCCGGTCCAGGATTTTACGGCTGGTACGGGGCAACCTGGGCGGCCGCGCCCGAAATCCACGCGTATGACGTTATGACCATCGAGTCGACGCTGTGGGACATCAAGCGCGAGCAAGCGGTGTGGTCGGGAATCAGCGAGTCGATCGACCCGAAGGATGTCACCAAAGTGACCCGGGAGCTGGCTGAAGCGCTGATCGCCAAGATGAAGGAAGACAAGGTGTTGTGACCGACGCCGAAGCGGTTCCCTCTCGAATCGAGGACACCGCCCCCCTTGGCCAGGAAGCGTATGGAAACCTGCGACGAGTTCCGTAACGAGAAGAACTCCAACCGGGAGGGCGCCTTCCGCATCCCGCTGCTGCTGCGCTGGCCCGGCAAAATCCCGGCGGGCATGGTCTCCAACGAAATCGTCCAGCACCACGACTGGCTGCCGACGTTTCTCGCGGCGGCTGGCGAGCCGGATGTCGTGGAAAAGTGCAAGAAAGGCCACCAGGCGGCGGGCAAGACCTTCAGGGTCCATATCGACGGCTACAACCTGCTCCCCTACCTGACCGGCCAGAAGGCGGCCAGCTTCACTATCGATCAGGCCCTGGCGAAAATGAGCGAAGTCGCCAGCGGCGCCGGGCGCTAAGCGTCCGCGGCTCGTGAAACGGCCCGCGGACACGGCCGAAGATCGCGAGAGAGACGCTCATGGGCGTGGCCGCGCTGCTGTTGCTCGCGGTTAAGGTCAGCATCCTTCTCATCGTCTTCGGCCTTGGCCTTTTCCGCAAATCCCAGAGGCGCTGGGTATCTGTTCCGTAGACCGGTGCGGCTGGTTCGGTGGCTGCTGCTATGAACCTGGTCATGCCGCTGTTCACCCGATGTTACTCGGACGGATCGGGCCTTCCGGCCGGTCCGAGATCACCCAGCACTTCTTCCACCAGTTCCCGCAGCTTGGGTTTGACCTCTTTCAAGGCGGTCCGGCCCTGGTCGGTGATCCGGTAGTACTTGCGTGCCTTGCCGCCCACCACGGTTCGCTCGACGCTGAGATAGCCCGCCTTCTCCAGGCCATGAAGAATGGGATAGAGCGTGCCGGGGCTCAGGCGATAGCCGTGGCGCTGAAGTTCCTCCAACATCGCTGCGCCGTAGAAGGGCTCCTCGGCGGCGTGGTGAAGCAGGTGGACTCGGACGAAGGCGAGGAATATGTCGTAATACAATTTGCTCATTCGTTTTCGATCATCGACCCGGCCCGCCGGCTGCCGGAAGGTGGAGCGTAGCGGCGTCTGGAGTGAGTCGGGTGCGGTGCCTAGCCGGATGATCGGCGTGATGCGCTGGAAGCGTCATGCCGCCGCTTCGCGACCGCGTGCCAGAGGAGACCGGCGGCAATAAGTCCTAAACCGGTCAGCCAAATCTGCCGCTCCACCCAGAACGCCAGGAACAGACACGCCAGTAATCCCAGTCCCGCGACCCAGGGCGGATAAAGCCGCTGCTCGGCAGGCAGCCGCAGCGCCGCGCTATTGGTCAGGGCATAGTAGATCAAGACGGTGAATGCGCTAAATGACCACGTCGTTTTGACATTGCCGATCAGCACGAGCCCGCCGATAACCACACCTACCGCCAGTACGGCCCAGTAAGGCGTCGTCTTGGCTTCATCGAGGCGTTCAAAAATGACCGGCATATCGCGGCGGCGGCCCATCGCCAGCAGCACGCGCGACAGTCCCAGAATCAGGTTGAGCAGCACGCCCAACATGGCCGTCACGGCACCGATCGCCAGAATGTGCGGGCTGAAAGGGATGGGAAACTGTCGCGCGGCCACGGCCAGCGGTGCGGCTTGCGTGCTCGTCGCACCCGTCGCCGCACCGCTCAGCCCCTCGGCTCCAGCGGCTCCGACGCCGACCGCCGCCACGGCGATATAGAGCACCATGGTCACGATCATGGTGAGGATGATCGCTGTGGGAATCGTGCGCTTCGGTTCGTGCACTTCCTCGCCCAAGGTAGCGATACGTCCATACCCCGTGTAAGCCACGAACATCAAGGCGGCCGCGTGAAACAATGCGCCGAGAGGGCCGGTTTCGTCCGCGCTCGGGGCGAAAAACGGCGTGAAGTTGGCCCCCGATGTGACCGACAAGCCGGCCATGACGAAGAAAAGCAGACTCAGCAGGGTCATCGAGACAATGACGACGTTGGTCACGTTTGAACGGTGGATGCCGCTCAGCGCAACCAGCGTGAGCGCTATCACCGCCGCCAGCGCCAGAAGGACCAGATAATCCTGCGAGAGGCCCAAGGCGCCCAGCGTGTAACCGGCGAAACCCAGGGCGGCGGTGGCAGCGGAGGCGGACTTGGCAACCAGGAACATCCAACCGGCGGTGAAGCCCAGCCAGGGATTGAGGTATTGATAGCCGTACTCGTAAGTGCCGCCGCTGACGGGATGGCTGGCGGCGAGTTGGGCGCTGCTGAGTCCATTGCAGATGGCAACCAGGGCCGCCAGCACGATCGCCAGAATCGCGGATGGCCCGGCGATGCCCGCCGCAATGCCGATGCTCACGAAAACGCCCGTGCCAACCATCGCGCCCAGGCCCATCATGATTGCGCCGAACAACCCCAATTGCCGTTGGAGCCGAGGCGAGCCAGTGGTCTGGATCCGTGGTTCGCTCATCGTTTCACCTCACGCCAGCGCCGGCGACCGTCAGGACCATTCCGTATCGAACGGATCGCGCGTCGAGTTCAGCACGGTGAGACGGGTCAAACGACTTCATGGGATGTTCTCCGATTGCATTCAGGTCCGAGGCGAAATCATACTATCGAAATCCGTTATCGGATATCGATAATATATCGTGCCGGGGTTGTGCGAGGCCCCGACAAGCGATATCTGTCTAAGGAGATAAATCGCTTTCTTGGCGGACACCACGAACGGAGGGATGGACGATGAAGGTACTCATCATTTTCAACAGGCCGCCCTATGACGGCACCGACGTGACATGGAATGGGCTGCGGCTGGCGGGGAAACTGCTTGAAGCCAGTCAGGATGTGCGTATTTTTCTGATGAACGATGCCGTCGACATGGCGCGGGACGCTTGTAAAGTTCCGGAAGCTTACGACCAGGACCTCGTCATGATGCTCAAACAGTTGATCGCAAGAGGCGTGACCGTGAAAGTTTGCGGAACCTGCATGGCCCGATGCGGTATCCATAAGAACCAGCCTTACTACGAAGGCGCACGCCAGTCCACCATGGCCGAGCTTGCGGAATGGGTGGTCGATAGCGACAGGGTCATCACCTTATGAACAGCCGGCTCAACCATCGCGACGGCGGTCCCGCTGGGGAAACTCTGAACAAGTGGATTCCGTTCATGGTTCGACAAGCCTGTCCTGAGCCAAGTCGAAGGGCTCACCACGAACGGAATCCATACCTTACCGTTCGTCCTGAGCCTGTCGAAGGACTTAATCAGAGCTTCCCTAAAGGACGCCGCTCTGTTTCATCGTTGACCCGCCGGACACGGGGCGTCCCCTGGGCAGCGGCTCTTCTCGCGGTTACGGTTCACGCCCAGGAGGCGGGGCAGCCTTTGATGGAAAAAGCCAGGCAGCTGTTCGAACCGCTCCCCAAGGATATGTCGACCGAGGAGTTTCCGACCGCTCCCGCGCGTGTCGCACTGGGCCGGAAGCTGTTTTTCGATCCCCGGCTTTCCCTGGACGGCACCGTGAGTTGCCAGACCTGCCATCGTCCCGGCCTGTACGGAACCGACGCCTTGCCTAAATCGATCGGCGCCGAACATCGCCTGAACGCCCGCAACGCGCCCACCGTGCTCAATGCCGCGCTCCAGTTCAAGGCCCTCTGGATCGGCAATCGCGCCGACGTGGAGGACCAGGCCATGAAATCGCTGACGGGACAGACCAGTTTCGGCAATCCCGAAACTGCGGCCGTGATCCGGAAGCTCAAGGCGCTGGGCTACGAAGCCGAGTTCAAACAAGCCTTCCCGAACGATCCGGAGCCGGTGAAGCCGGAGAACTGGGGCAAGGCCATCGGCGCCTACGAGCGCACCCTGGTGACGCCGTCGCCCTTCGATGCCTATCTCAAAGGCGATGCCAAGGCCCTGACGCCTCAAGCGCGGAATGGCTTGAAGACCTTCATCGACCTCGGCTGCGTCTCCTGCCATAACGGGGTGGCTGTCGGTGGATCGGCATTCCGGAAATTCGGGATGTTCGGGGATTACTGGACGGAGACCGGCAGTCCGTCGATCGACGAAGGGCGTTTCAAGGAAACCCAGAATCCCGCCGACAAGTATCTCTTCAAGGTCCCGGGCCTCCGCAACGTGGCCATGACTCCGCCGTATTTCCATGACGGCTCGGTGGCCACCCTGCCGCAAGCGGTGCGCGTCATGGGCAAAGTGCAACTCGGCAAAGAGCTTACCGACCAGGATGTCAGCGACCTGGTGGCCTTCCTGAACAGCCTGACGGGCGAGTTGCCCCAGGAGTTCGCCACCGAGCCGGTATTGGCGCCACGGACCTTCTCGGCGACGCCGCCATGATTCGCAGGAAGACTCCTGCTGAACCGCTTAAAGCGTTTTCATCGCGCTCGTACGGCAAAACAGGCTTGGCGGACGTCGTTGGCGCCTTCGGCTAGGGTAGATCGATTCAAGCTTTCGTAGGTCGGCAATCCTTTCCCAATCGCAAACGGTGTCTTCGGGAGCGCCGAAGCCACCCTTCCGACGAACCCGTTGGCCGAACGGCGGCGTCGGGAAGGGATTCCCGACCTACTCGCCAGTGCCCGTACAGTAGGTATGAAAACGCTCTAGCCAGCGACTTTATCGCTGAAAGGAAACTCACTTCATCCGACCACGCGCGGTCTTCAACCCGGTATCTACTTGTTGTCCGTTGAAACGGATTGCAGTCCCGGTCCGTTTCGATTTCAGTCCTCTGCACGTCGGCTACAGATTCGAGGTTGCTCCAAGGTCGGAAGCCAGCTCAACGTCGTGGCGTCCATGGATTTCAACAGAGTCACGAATACCTCGGTGGATATTTTCGGACGCGCGCTTCCAACAGCCTGGAATTCCGCGGTTCCCTGATTGTCATACTGTTTCACGGCTGGTGAACCGTGTCCCAGTAGGGTTGCGATATCTCGCCAGGAACTCTGTTGTCTCTGTTCTAAGGAGCTGAACATGACTAGCAACTCTCTCGCCTTCCCACTTCGATTCTCCAGACTTGCATTTTCGGGCGCCTCCCTGGGTAGAACCCTGCTCAAGCGGTTGCGCGACACCGTGATCGGTGTTCCGGTCGCGGTCCTGCTTTTCACCCTGCAGCTAAACCACGCTGTCGCAGCACCGGCGGAGACCACTTCCTCCGGCTCGACAACAGTGCGGCTTGCGCCAGAGTTTGTGCAGGCGCTGAATGATCTCGGGGTCACGCCCGACGCCATATCACCGGCCCAGTTGCGGATGAACTCGGACGGGGTACGGGCCATCTTTCCGATTACAACGGGCGTGGTGGACCTCGAGCCTGTGCGCGCCGAGATAGACCACTCGGGCGGGCTCTCGCTCACGGCTGGCGACACCCGCGTGGAGCTTTCCAGCTTTATCATCGATCTGACCGGAGACCGGCCCGTCTTGACCGGTCTGGTGGTGGCGAACGACGATCTGGTTGCGCGCCTGCCCCTGTTCGACCTTTCCCTGGAGGCCGCGAAAGTCGATAGCGGCGACGATGTCCTAACGGTGGAGGAGGTCAAGGTCACCCTATCGGAGGAAGCGGCCAGTGCGCTGAACCAGCAGTTCGGCGTCCAGGCTTTCACGAAAGGCTTTCCGATCGGTCAAGCTAACGTGCGCGCCGTTCTCGAATCTGAGGACTAGACATACGGCACATCCGCTGACAGGCGGGTTCGCCGGGGGTTCAAACAGCCGGATCAGCGATGATCCGGCTGTTTTCTTTCTGTAAAAGCGGATAGGTTTTGCCACCGGGCATTCGGGGAAACTTGGAAGGTAGATTCAAGTTCCGATGCTGCCGCAAGGTGCTGAAGTGCCGAGGTCTGCAATCGACCGGTTTGAACCATCCAATCCACGCGACTTGACCGTGGCAGAGCAACGTCCACTTCCTCCGACCGCGAGTGGTTTTCCACGAGGCATGTCGTCCCGACAAGCGAATTGCTGCATTCCCGGCCCAACTTGATTTCAATCCTTCTACACGCCGGCTACAGCGGCTCGACGAGCGGCACGCCGTATTCCTTCAACAACTTGTTGACTTGGCCGCGCTTCCTTGCCAGCGCTTCATCGAGCGCGGCCCGCAACGGCTCGTCGCCTTTTCGCACGCCCATCGCGATCGAAAATTCGAACGGCTGCGCTTGCGCCTCGGCGGGCGTCGGCAGGGGTACGACCTCTAGCTTGACCGGCTGGCGTTTGGCGAAGTAGCCCGCCAGCGGTCCCCAGGCGATCGCGACATCGACCTCGCCTCGGGAGACCGCCTCGATCAGGCGTGCCGGCGGATTGGGTTTCCGATAGTCGCCGTAAATGCTGTAGCCGACCACGTTCCGGATGATGCCGCGCCGGGCCAGGGCTTCGGCCGGGGGCGGATTGCTGTAGTCGTCGCCGATGAAATGAAGACCGATCCTGAGCGTCCGAAGTCGCGGATCGTCGAGTGAACGCGGCGCGTAGCCGGCGTTCTTGCGGTATACCAGGGCATAGCTGGAGCGGTAGTACGGGCGGGTCGTCAGGGCCATTTCGAATCCGCTAGGCACGCCCATGACCAGGTCGCAGCGCCCTGCGTTCAGCGTGTTTCGAAAGAAGCCGCGGCGCTGTGCCCACCAGGTGTACTCCAGCTTGCGGCCGAGTTCGCGGGCCATGATCTTCGCCAGGCGATTCTCGAAGCCTTCGCCGCGCTGGTTGGAGAAGGGCAGGTTGTTGGGATCGGCGCAAATCCGCAGGATTTTCGTCCCTTCAGCGGCATAGGCGCTCGCGGCGACGCTCAGCGACAAACACAATGCCATCCGGCGCAAGCCTCCGATCATGGCTGCTCCTCCGGCAGCGCGAAGACGTATAAGGTGCCGCCTTCGCCCGTGACTTTGGGCAAGTCTTGCATCGCCCCGACGAAACCCAGTGCGCCGTACGGAACCTTGGGGTCCAACTCGCCCGACACCACCGCGCCGGACCAGCCGCCGACGCCCGCCAGCACCGCGACATATTGTTTGCCATCGGGGCCCCGGTAGGTGATGGGCTGGCCGATCACGCCGGAGCCGGTCCGAAACTTCCACAACTCCCGGCCGGTCTTTGCGTCCACCGCCTTGAACCAGCGGTCCATGGTCCCGTAGAACACCACATCGCCCGCCGTCGCCAGGGCGCCGCTCCAGGCCGGAAACGGCTCGTCGATGGCCCACACTTTCTTGTTCTGGACCGGGTCCCAGGCGGTAAAGAAGCCGCGGTTGCCGCCCGGTCCCGCCTTCATCGCGACTTCGGCGCCCACATAGGGCGTTCCCGCGATATAGCCCACTTCCATGGTTCTCATGTCGAAACAGAGGTTGTTGTGGGGCACGTAAAGAAAGCCCGTGCGCGGCGAATAAGCCATGGGCTGCCAGTCCTTGCCGCCCGGCGGGGCGGGGCAGATATCTTTCACGAACTTGCCGAGTTGCGGTTCTTTGCCGGTCGCCAGATCCGGGATGCCGGTCTTCAGGTCGACGCGCTTGACCGTGTTGGTATAGACGAACGGCTCGGCGGAAATGATTTCGCCGGTCAGCCGGTCCATCACGTACATGTAGCCGTTGCGGTCGGCATGCACCAAGACCTTGCGATCCTGGCCGCCGATATTCAGGTCGAGTAGCACGTTCTCGTTGATGCCGTCGTAGTCGTAGAGATCGTGCGGATTCCACTGGTAGGCCCAGCGCGCCATGCCGGTGTCGGGATCGCGGGCGAACACCGAAGAGGTCCATTTGTTGTCGCCGGGGCGTTGCACGGCATTCCAGGGGCCGGCGTTGGAGGTGCCGTAATAGATCAGATCGGCTTCCGGGTCGTAGGAAATCCAGCCCCAGACCGTCCCGCCGCCGATTTGCCAGGCCGTCTCGGACGGCCAGGTGGTCGCGCCCAGGTTCTCGCCGGTTACGTAAGGCGGCTTGAAATCCGGTCCGATCAATACGTCCTTGTCCGGCCCCGTGCTGTACGCCTGCCAGAGGATCCGGCCGTTACGGGTATCGAGCGCGGTGATCCAGCCGCGCACGCCCATCTCGCCGCCGCTGTTGCCGACCAGAACCTTGTTCTTCACCACGATGGGGGCCATGGTCATGGTTTCGCCCATGGCGATTTCGCCCAGCTTGGTTTTCCACGCTTCCTTGCCGGTGGCCGCATCGACCGCCACGGTATGATTGTCCAGCGTGTTGAAGAAGATTTTTCCCTCGGCGTAGGCCGCCCCGCGGTTCACCACGTCGCAACAGGCCACGCCTTGCGCGGCTCGGCTGGGGTTCGGCTTGTACACCCACTTGATCGCGCCGGCCTGATTCAAGTCCAAGGCGTAGAGAAGATTGGGCCAGGGGGTGACGAGGTACATCGTATCCTTCACGACCAGCGGCGCCGCCTCGTGGCCGTTGAGCACTCCGGTCGAAAACACCCAGGCGACGCGGAGCTGTTTGACGTTGCCGGCGTTGATCTGATCCAGGCCGCTGAAGCGGGTATTGGCGTAATTCTTGGCGGCCATCACCCATTGGCCGTCGTCTTGAGAAAGGCGGACGACCTCGTCCGAAGCCGGGGCATTCGCCAGCCATCCCGAACAGGCGGCAGAAATCAGCAAACACAGCATCGATCGGATCATCCGGTCTCTCCTCCAGCTGTAGATCAACAATCCTTTGCCGGAAAACCGGCTTGTCGACCCGCTGTGTCGGGAAAGGATTCCCGACCTACTTCGGGCGCGACGTTAATCGTAGGTCGGCAATCCTTTGCCGACAAATGCGCCGTGAAAGGATTCCCGACCTACATCGGACGCGGTCCCAGCCATTCAGCGCAGAGTCTGGAGATAGGCAAGCACCGCCTGCAATTCCGGGCCGGAGAGATCCATGGTCGGCATGAAGCAGCCCGGCTTTTGCGCCTGCGCATCCGCGATCCATCCTCCGAGATTGCCCACCGTATTCGGGAGCGTCCCCGCGCCGATGTAACGCCGGCTCATCAGATGGGTCAGGTCGGGACCCAAAATGCCATAGGCATCGGTTCCGCGGACGGCATGACAGACGCCGCAGCGCTCGATGAACACCTGGTAACCCTCACGTTCGAGCTGCGCCACGGAAGGCGCTGCGCCGGCATCGCCGGCCAGGCAGATCGCGAGCGCGACGAGGTGCTTGAGTACCGTTGCCTTCATCGTTGGGAGCCGCGTCCACGACCCGAATCGGGATGGGCCGGCTTTTCCGTCGAGCCGGCGTCCGGTGCGGGCGCTCCGCCGAGCGTTCGGATATAGGTCACCAGTTGCCAAATGGACTGCGGCGGCAAGGCCCGGCTCCAGGCCGGCATACCGTTGGGACGGCCTTGCGCGATGCTGAGATAGATCGCGGCGGGTTCTCCGCCGTAGATCCAGTCGCGGTCGCTCAAGGGCGGACCCATGCCGCCTCCGCCCAAGGGGGCATGACAACCGCTGCAATTCAGGCTGTCGAACAGCTTTCGTCCCTGCACGATGGCGCCGGCATCGTTCGCGTACGGATTCTCGATCGGCAGTCCGCGCCGCGGGACGATCGGATTGCCGGAGATGGGCACTTCCAGCAATTGGGCGGCGCTGGGGCGATGCAGCGGTCTCGCCCCCCATTCCTGGCCAAATACGGGAAATAACGCCGATGATGCCGCTGCCGCGGCCGAGCTCAACAATACAAGGCGCTTAATGCTTCCCATCTAAAGCGGCCGATAAACGATTGAGGCGGGCGATACCTCAAATTAGACGAAAACGACGCGTCTGTCGTTAGCGGATATTACGTATGATCGAACGCGCCGGCAGGCTGAATCCGCGACTCTTTCTCGATCCGAAGCGGCGGAACTCCCACGATCTCGAAGGTTGCCGAAGCGAGTTCGATGCCGGCCTGTTCGAAGCCCTGGAGGATGTCGCGGCTCAGCGCGTCCTTGGCTTCGCGAATGCCGCGGTCGCGCACGATGAAGCGCACGGTCAGCTCCAGCCAATTATCGGTCAGGCGGTAATAGACCCGCGGCCCGATCTCGGTCGGTTTCAGGAAATAGCGCCGCTGCATCTCTTCCAAGGCCTCCTGCCCGAGCTTATTGGTCGTGATCGTGTGGCGCAGGGCAGCTTCCGTGACGATGCGCTCGGCGCGTTCGCGGTCGGCCCGGTACGGAATCGGGAGGCTCAGTTCTTCCCAAATATAGGGGAAGTCGCGGGTGTAGTTGTAAACCGGCTCGTCGAAAATCCTGGCGTTGCTGACCGTGACCAGACGGCCGGTGTATTCCCGGCTTCGCACCCACATGGCCGGATCGGCAGCCTGCACCGACGGCGGCTGGCCCATTTCCATGATCGTCGTCTGCATGAAGCCCAAGGCCACCACATCGCCGCGCACGCCGCCCATGACGATGCGGTCGCCCACATGGAAGGTCTTGCCTCTCAAGATTACGAAATAACCCGCTGCCGCGGTGACCACCCGCTGCAGGGCGAAAGCGAGACCTGCCGTCACGAGGCCCAAGGCGGTGGCAAGCCGGGTCGGATCGTTGAACCAGATGGAGGCGAGTCCCAACAACAACAGAAAGGCGGTAATGAGCTGGATCGTTTGGCGCGCCCAGAATTCGGTCTGCTCGTCGGGGCGGCGGCGGAAGATGAATTTCGAGCCCTGACGGATCGCCCATCGCAACAGAAAAATCATGGCGATCAGGAGAAGACTCATCAGGAGCTTCTTGCCGTTCTCGGCATTGATGCCGACCAGCCGAATCCCGAAAATTTCCACGGCCCGGCTAGGGCCCACCAAGCGAATGATTTCATCCATGTCGGCAGTTTCCTGTTCGCCTTTACGGTACCGACCGGCGACGGACGGTTTTTATCCGCATTGGCTCGAATCCGGAAAGACAGAGCCCGATCGCGCAGCCTTTATTCCCCGAACGGCAGTTCCAAGCCCAGCGCCCGCAGCACCACGTCGACCATAAGAAACATCCCGAATCCGACCAGCAGAATTCGCAGCACTCGGGGCAGCCAACGGCGAAACAGCGTTTCCAGCCTGGCCCTCCACGGCACTTGCCGGCCGGGCAGCAGCTTATGGATCAGCAGCAGAATCAAGAGAGGCTAGGCCGCGGTCGAGGTCTCGTGTTCGCTGCCGCGCACCCCCGCCAGGCTCGAAGCGCCGCCGGTGTCGATGTTTTGCAGGACGCTGAAGCTGCCGTCGGTTTCCAGAACCACCGCGCCCACTTGGTCGGGCGACGCGATCCCCTGGGTGCGGAGAGCCTGCAGGATTTCTCCCTCGGTAACCCGTTCCGCCTTGAGCGCCGCGTGCAGGAATTGGCCTCGATGGAACAGCAGGCGCGGTTCGTCTTTGACCATACGGCTTACCGTGCTGGACCGGGCCGACAGCCAGGCCAAAGCCCACTGAAGAAAGATGAGCAGGGCGAAGGCCAGCACGCCATCGGCCAAGGTCACGTTCTTCGTCAGCAACACCGTCGCCAAGGTGGAACCCAGCGCCACGGTCACCACGAGGTCGAAGGCGTTGAGCTTGGACAGGGTGCGTTTGCCCGAGACCCGCAAAAGCAGCACCAGCAGGACATAGGCGCACACACCCACCACGCCGGTTCTCACGAGACTCATCCAATTGTCGAAAAACATAGTGCCTCCTTGCGGTAAGAAATCCTTAGAAATATTAATCAGGCCCGTAAATACCCTCCTGGTATTTCGGGCCGCCGCCCAGGCCCGGTACACGCCCGGCCTGGGCTCACGCGGCTTGTCGCCGCGCCGGGGCATCCCTGCCCCGGATTAACCCGGCCTATAAATATAGGCCGGGTTAATAACACTGCCGTTCGCCGCGTCGTCGAATGTCCAGGGTGGCGCAATGGAACGAACCGCCGAACGGCGCATAGCTCGCAAACGAGCAGGGAATCGGCTCGAAGCCGTGCCGTTCCAAGAGCCGTATCATCGACGGCTGGTCTTTTTCGACGATCATTCGCTTTTCGTCGATCGAGAGCGCGTTGACGCTCAGCCAACGGCTGGACATGGATACGAGCTGTAGAAACGTGCTCGGCGTCGGATCGGGCTCGGGTGCGACCAGGATATCCCAAGACTTGAGCATCTCCGGAAGCCGGCCGACGTCGACGTATTCCGGATTGGCCAGCAACCGGCTTTCCGCCAAAGGCAGAATGGTGGTGTCGATGTGCATGGGTTGCCGGCAGCGGCTTTCGATTTCGTGAACGCGGATAAATGCAACGTCTCTACCGTGATTCATGGGGTTTGCGCACAAGCCTCCGATGCCCTTTCTCGCCGGCCGATTGACATTTCACATTGCCGGAACGGAGGCCGTTCCACTATGCCTTATCGAAGTGACTCGGGCGGCATTGGATTGTTCCCTATGGCGGCATAGGTATCTGCACAATTTGTCACCCGGCACGGAAGGGTGGCTTTGGATGCTTGTGTAGATGCCTTGGTTAGGGCTGGCGGGACTATGTCTTAGCCGCGCGAAGGTTTAGAATCGATTCGGCGCTAACGGCAAGGATCGCCGGCGGGTGTTTCTTTCTCGGAAGTAATTGCACGTCTATCTGACATGGAGGTCCGATGGTGCATTCAATTCTAAACGCTACAGCGGCGGAGGCTCTGGCCATCGCCATTCGCAAACGTGTTCGCGGCGAGGTCCGGTTCGATTTCCGCAGCCGCGCGCTCTACGCGGCGGACGCAGCCGACTACCAGCAGATGCCGATCGGCGTGGTCATTCCGCGCGACGTCAACGACGTGGTTGAGACCGTTGCCGCCTGCCGCAAACACGATACGCCCATCACGACGCACGGGGGAGGAACCCGCTTGGCCGTGCCGTGGCGCAACTCCGTCGTGATCATCGACATGTCCAAGTATCTTCGGGGCGTTCTCGCCATCGACCCCTCACGGCAGCGGGCAGTCGTGGAGCCGGGATGCGCACTCGATTCTCTGCGGAGTAAAGCGGAGGAGCACCATCTGACCTTCGGTCCCGACCCATCGAACCACGTTCACTGCACTCTGGGCGGCATGATAGGCAGCAACGCGTGCGGACTGCACTCGGTCATGGCCGGGCATACCGCCGATAATGTCCACAGGTTGGACATCCTCACTTACGACGGGCTGCGCATGACCGTCGGTCCGACCTCGGAGGAGGATTTGGAGGCCATCATTCGCGGCGGCGGCCGGCGCGGGGAGATCTATGCCGGCCTAAAGGCGTTGCGCGACAAATACTCCGATACGATCCGGGCACGCTTTCCCAAGATTCCGCGCCGCCTCTCCGGCTATGCGATAGATCAATTGCTGCCCGAGAACGGCTTCAATCTCGCTCGCGCACTGGTCGGTACCGAGGAAACCTGCGTTATTGTCCTGCATGCGGAATTGCGCCTGGTGCCGAGCCCGCCCGTGCGCACGCTGCTGGTGCTGGGTTATCCGGACATTTTCCGGGCCGCCGACCACATTGCCGAACTCATGGCGTTCAAACCCATCGGCCTCGAAGGCATCGACGACTCGCTCGTCAGGTCCATGAAGGCCAAACAAATGCGCTTGGAGGAATTGCAACTGCTGCCTGCGGGGCGCGGCTGGCTGATCCTGGAGTTCGGAGGCGAAACTCAGGAAGAATCCGCCGGCAGAGCGCGGCAACTCATGGACGAACTGCGCTGCAAACCAGGGGCTCCGTCCATGAAGCTGCTGGACGATCCTCGCGATGAAGCCCGGATACGGAAGTTCCGGGAGGCCGGACTTACGGCGACTACCCATGGGGCGGGATTGCGGATGGTCCGGCCGATCTGGGAGGATGCGGCCGTGCATCCTCAGGATGTCGGTCCGTATTTGAGGGAATACCGGGCGTTGCTCGATAAATACGGTTATCGCTGTTCTTTGTACGGCCATTTCGGCGAGGGCTGTATCCACTATCGGATCGACTTCATCGCGCACGAACGCATCCGACATTGGAGGGCTTTCGTCGACGAAAAGACGGACCTTGTCGTGCGTTACAACGGTTCACTGTCCACCGAACAGGCCGACGAACCGGCACAAGCGGACCTTTTGCCCAAACTGTACGGCGACGCGTTGGTTCAAGCATTCCGCGAGTTCAAGGCGATTTGGGACCCGCAGAACCGGATGAACCCGGGCAGGGTGATGGATTCGTTCTCGTATGCGAGACCATTGCATCTGAGACGGGCGATGTGACTTCTAATGCAGGCTCCGGTTTTGCTGATGCTCGCCGTTGGCCGATCTCTTCTGCCATGGCTATGGCGACTGCAAGAGCATTTTTCGGTTTGGTTGTAGAAAGGTTCGTCGGCAAAGGATTGCCGACCTACGCCTAAAACTGACGATATAGTAGGTCGGCAATCCTTTGCCGACGAACCGCGTCAGGACTCGGCCAAGGCCCCCGTTCGGCTTTCGTCGACGAAGCGCTCGGTAGCCTCGTCCAGCGCGCGCGGCTTGCGTTCGCGGATCTCGTGGACGTAAAGGGTTTGCGGCTTGAATTTCTGCTCGTTGCGTTCGGGCGGCAGGGACATCTCGTATTTGACCGGGCGCCGGTGGTCCGCCAGTTGCAGTTCCGGGTTGAAGACGCTGTTGAATTTCCACAGGCTTTTCAGGAAGTTGGTCTGGCCGCGCAAGAGATGGCGGAAGACGATGCCGGCCGCGCCTTTGAGGGATTCCCAGCCCATGTGTTTCAGATTGAGCACCTGCTGGGTTTTCACCAGTTCCGCGTAGAACTCGGGCAGCGGCAGCCGGGTGGGCAGGACGGCATGCTGGATGTCGAACAAACGGTAGTCGCGGGTGGTCAGCTTTCGTGATTCGGTGTGCCAGGTTTCGGTGCCGGGGTAGGGCGTGTTGACGCTGATGTTGACGATCTCGGGAATCTCGAGGCACCATTGGCGGATGGTTTCGAAGCGGTCCCGGTCCCAATCGGGGTCGGCGATGAGGTTGATGGCGACGGTGATCCCCAGGGAGCGGGCGAATTCGAGCGCCTCGAAGTTCTTGGACAGGCTCACCCGCTTCCGATAAAGAGCGAGACCGGCCTCGTCGATGGCCTCGACCCCGAGAAACATGTATTCCATGCCCAGCGTTTTCCAGAACCGGAACACGTCCTTGTTGCGGAGTAGCACGTCGCCCCGGGTTTCGAGGTAATACTCCTTCTTGATTCCGCGGCGGGCGATGGCGTCGCCGATTTCGAAGCCGTGCTTGTCCTGGATGAAAGCCACGTCGTCGACGATGAAGACGCCGGGTTCCCGGACGCGGCTCAGGTCCTCGACGATCTTCTCCGGGCTCATCACGCGGTAGCTGCGGCCGTAAAAGGTCCAGGCGCTGCAAAAGGAGCAGTCCCAGGGACAGCCGCGGGTGAATTCGACCGAGGCACAGGGATCGAGAGTGCCGAGGAAATATTTGCGGCGATGCCGCACCAAATCCCGAGCCGGGCTGACATCGTCGAGATCGGCCACGAAGCCGGGCGGCGGACCTTCGCCGTCGGCCGTGACGGCTCCCGGTACCTTATGCACCGAATCGTGGTCGTGCTCGATCGCCTCCAAGAGCTTCGGAAATCCGGCTTCGCCCTCGCCGCGCAGCACGCAATCGATCTTGCCCTCGCCGTGTTCCAGCAGGTCCTTGGCCGTGAACGAGGCGCTGTGCCCGCCGATGCAGACGAAGCTGTCGGGTAGCCGGTCCTTGGCGTCCTTGGCGAGATCGATCACTTCCGGAACATTGGCCAGGTAATTGAGGGCGAAGGCCACGACGTCTGGCCGCCAGGTTTCCAGCATCCGGTAGAAATCCCGGTGGGTCTCGACCTGAAGATCGATCAGGCGGACCGAGTGCCCCAGGCGGCGTGCCGATTCCGCGACCATTTCCAAACCTAAAGGCTCGAGACGGAGAAAGACCTTGGTGTACATCAGGGGACTGGGGTGGACGGCGAGAATTTTCATGGAGTGATCTCTTCTAGTTATTGGTTTGTCGATTCGTTCAGGAAAATCCTTGTTCCGCACCATCGGTCGGTGTCGGGTCAAAAGCAGACTATGAAATTTGGAGTCCATGTCAATGACGGAAATTCCTTTGAGGCGGCGCTCGCCATAAGAAAATTGTCATTCCGCCGGATTTCACGGGCTAGAGCGTTTTCCGAATCGGTGTAAGGGACTCGGATATGTAGGTCGGCAATCCCTTGCCGACGTATCGGCTCGGCGAAGGGCTTTGTCGGAAGGGTCGCGACTAAAGCGACCGTTTGCGATTGGGAAGGGATTGCCGACCTACGTTCTCCCCTCCTGGAACGAATCCGTACACCGGGATAGAAAACGCTCTATGAGGGCACGGGGCGCGCGCCGGTCGAGCAGGTATTCGGTCACGGGCGCCGGCTGCGGCGAGAGATATCGCGGCACCGGCTCGGCCTATCTCTCGTCTGAACGGTCGCCCAGCAGCGGCTTCAATGTGGTCAGAATGTCCCGCCGGTTCTGCGTGTACCAGAGATTGCCGAGATGGCCGCCGCGGGGGTAAATGGTTGCGCGGTCGCCGAAGATCCGTTCGGCGAATGTCAGGTCTTCGCCGGACACGAGGAAATCATCCGCATTGTGCATGAGATAAACCTTCGGATTGTCGCGCAAGGCCGGCGCGATGCCTTTCAGTGATGACTCTCTGACCAATTCCTCGAAGCCGAGCTTCCGTTTGCTGGTCCGCTCCAAATGCGGCACCAGGACCCGTTCGAGATAGCTCATGAGGTCGTACGATCGGGCTTCTTCCAGGCGGGCGCTTCGATATCCCCAGGTAATCGGTGCCCGGAGAAATCCCATCGCCGGATGAACCAAGGCGCTGACGTAAAGCGAGCTTCCCACGGGCTGACGCAAGGTCCATCCGATCAGATAGCGTATTTTTTCATCGTCCAGCTTGAGACGCCGGTCCCAGTGGGCGAAATAATCGGGATCCTCGATGTCCCGGCTGAGGGCGGCACTGCCAGTGCCGATGGCGTAGGACTGGATGTTCGATCTCTGCTTTTCCGTGTAGCGAGCTTCCAAGTCCGCCAGCTGCTCAATTGTGCGGATCGCCCCGAGCAGATCGATGGGAGGGTTGATCAGGAGAGTGGCGTCGAAGCCGATTTTCTTTCTTTCCGAGTCGAGTTTGCTCAAATGGGCCGCGGTCAACGCGCCGTGGCTCATCCCAATCAGGCCGATTCGGGTGATTTCCGGATGAAATCGCTCGCGTACGGCGTTCAGAGCCGATTGCATGGCTCGGTACATGTCCTCGCTGTCCCTTTCGGTGAGGCCGGGCAAGGCCGAGCGGCTGGCGCCCAAGGTGAAGTTCCAATGAAACGGGGAGGGCAGCGACAGCACTTGAAAACCATGGTCGGTAAGCAGCTGCGCGAGATAACGGGCGGCGCCCGAATAGGCGGAACCGCCGAATCCCGGCAGGAGAAACACCAGCGGCGCAGGTCCCGGATGCGGCGAATAGCGGATACGCAGTTTTCCTTTGCCTTCCAGCAGGTAAACATCGTTCCGGCCCGGAATCAGCTCCAGGTCCAAATGCTGGGTTTCCTCCCAGACATAGCGCTGTTCGCGGTCTTTCAGGATGGCGACGGTGGCGGTGGCGAGATAAGGATTCTTGTAGGGGTAGCGGTACGACGACTCGTCCACTCGTTTGGCGGATGCGATCTGGCAGATGCACAGCAACAATACGGCCGAGATTCCGCGCCATCGAAACATCGGATTTTTCCGGCGATATGGCATATCAGTCCTCGCTGAAGAAATCTGGCGTCTTCACGCCGGCCTGGTCCGCATGCAGCTTTACGCTTCGACTTAGGAGCCTGGAAACGGCAGTGGGCCGTTGTGGAGGATTGCGAAGAATCCCCCTGTCGCCTCTAGTGCACAGTGTTTGGTCCCGACTCTGGACCGAAGAGAACGTTCTACGCCTGGCCGGCTTATCCGGTATTGCCATGAGCAATCACAGGCGGCGCTTGCCGCCGGCACGTTCCATAACGTCCCACCGTTGACCGACAGGCGGCGATACCATTTGTGGAATTAGACCAGAGCGGGCATAACCGGTGCAACGGCGACGTGTGCGGCCCGCTGGGGTTAAGACCTGGTGGCGTTCGCTGCACCGAATTGGAAAACACTTGAGTCATCCACTCTGCCATGTCGGTTTGAACGACTGTCACCCATTCAAAAGCCACCCCAACCACCGGCGCATTCAAGCCGTCCGCCGGTGTGAACTTCGCCAGGCCGGGATTTCAATGAGGATGACGACATTCTCCCGCCAAAGCGTTCAGAACACGACCTCCTCCCCGAAGAAGCGCTGAAAAAGCCCTTTCGGGTTGGGAGGAGGTCGGGTAAGGGCTTTTCGATTAGCCAGTTACGCGCAGCGGTGGCTTCGGTGGACGAGTAATCGGCGCTTCCTTGGGCCGGAGGGCGGCTTGCCGGTCCGACCAACCCGGCGCGAGCGTCGTGCAGCAGCGTCACTCCCGCGAACAAGATGACTAGGGTCGTCACTTTCGCCCGACAAAACTGTCAGTACTCATCGCTCATGCGTTCGGGGTCATTCAGGTTTCATGCTTTCTTCCAGTTTTGCCTTTCCTGATTCATAGCGATTATGTCGTCCGAGCCCAAAGTGGAAAAGCTTGCTTCCACTCAGTGGCACGGGATATGCCAGGACACTGGACGATCGCGCGCAAACCCGCGGCGATAGTAACCGAGTTAGCAAAGCGGCGACGCCAGAGACAGCGGGGAAAGGCGCCCCATGCTGGGATTACGGGCTGTGCCGCAGCGCAAGATGCCGTGACGCATCGTCGCGGGAAATGCGGGAACTCCGGAAAGAATACGCAAATTCCGTACTGAATTCCGTGGCGACGAACCGCATCCGGTTGGCCGGTCGAATCTCAACGTTCCTTAGTTTGAACGGAACGCTCCTGTCTCGCTGTTTCGAATTACTAACAGGATTCGAAAACGCCATATCTGTATTTTAGGGGGGTTAATGAAAGTATTATTAAAAGTTTTACTAAACCATTTTTTTATTACTCTTGGTAATTCACTTCCAAGATACCTCTATTTCAATAAGATTCGACCAAGTTTTTATAGGATGGCAGGCTTAAATATCGAAAAGCGGGTAGTAATCACCGGGCCCCTTTCTTTGCGCGCAGATACTACGAATAAGATATTTATATCAGAAGGCACATATTTCAACAGCGAAACGAGATTTGGTTGTCAAGAGAGTGAAATACGAATCGGAAGGCACTGCCTGATCGGACCGCGGGTATCGATTGAGTCTGCAAGCCACGACGTTATTCACGAGGAGGGCAAAGGCAGAAGAGTCTTCACCAAACCTATAGTAGTGAAAGATAAAGTCTGGATAGGTGCAGGAGCGATTATTTTGCAGGGAGTTACGATCGGTGAAGGGGCGGTGATTGCGGCCGGAGCCGTTGTTCATAAAGACGTTCCGGACTACACGGTAGTCGGCGGGGTTCCTGCGAAGATACTGAAAAAAATTCAGGCATAAAGCTTTTGATTTGCCTAGGGCGTCAGGCTTTCATGACGAGTCCCGCCAGTTGCGTGATTTCGGACAGAACGGCCGCGACTAAGCCGGGGATCGCCATCGCCACCGGCGCACTCAGACCGTCGCCCGGTCCGAATTCGGCATCGGCCGGGATTTCGACGAGCAGTATGATGACCTTGTCCGGCAGATCGTTCAGAGCCCTGCCCAGGGCCAGGGTCGAGGAAAGCCCGAAGCCGTGGCTGGAGCAGGGCTCAGAGCTGTCTTCGATCTGTTGCGCATCCAGGCGCCGGACCGAACCCGGCGCCGATCCGGATTGCGCGGCGTCGATCAGGATCGCGAGATTCGCGCCCCGCATGGCGTCGAGGAGATGGTTGCCGACCGGGGCGCAGACCTCCGCCGATACGAGTCCCTCGGGCAGCGCGCGGAAGCCGTCCGACAGCATCAGGTTTTCCACCGCGATCCAGCCGAGTCGGTCGTCGCCGAAAGGCGAACCCAGCCCCAGAACGCGGACCGGCGTCATTCGCGAATCACCTTCAGCTTCAGGAAATGCGTGGCGCAGGAAATGCACGGATCGTAGTTGCGGATGACCTTTTCTCCGTGCAGCCGCAATTCGCCGTCGCTGCGGTCGAGTCCGAAGGCTTCGATCGAGCGGTGCAGGTCCTCGGCGATGCGGGCCTGGTTCTGGCTAGTCGGAGGGACGATGCGCGCCTTGAGGATTTTGCCGTCCTCGCCGACATCGTAGCGGTGCCAGAGCAGTCCGCGCGGCGCCTCGGTGCAGCCGAACCCGCTGCCGACGCAGGTATGGCCGGAGACGAACGGGACGTCCGGCTCATAATTCTCGAGCAGGCGTATGGCTTCCACGATGGCTAGGTGAATCTCCACGGCGCGCGCCAGCATGCTGTGGAACACGTTGCGGGAAGGGAAGGGGATGCCGGTTTTCGCCAGTGTCGAACTTACCGGTTCCGGCAGCCGGTCCCAGTTCAGGTTGAGCCGAGCCAGGGGACCGACCAGATAGGAGCGACCTTCCAGCAAGGAATATAGCGCGGTGGAATGGGGTTCCTGGTGCTCCTTGAAGTGATCTTCGTAGCGGTCGACGGGAATATCGAGTCCGGTGTCCGAAACGATGCGGCCGGAATAGAGCGGGTATTCGCTCGGGTGCCGCAGCGCCACGCTGACGAAGTCCTGTTGGTCTTGAGGCACATCGACACTCGCGGTCCAGGCGACCAGGTTTTCCGCATCCGGCAGAGCGGCTCGCAGCCGGTCCAAGAGCTTTGTCACCCGGTCCTTGGGCGGCGCGGAATGGAACCCGCCGAGCCGCGCGCCCACCGGATGCACCGAGCGCGCGCCGAACAGCCGGATCAGTTCGTTGCCGAGACTTTGAAGGCGCAGCCCGCGGCGGACCTCGTCCGGATAATCCCGCGCCATTTCCGGAGCGCTGGAGTATCCGAAGAAATCGGGCGCCGCCAGCAGGTGGATGTGCAGGCTATGGCTCTGAATCCATTCGCCGCAGTACATGGCCCGGCGCATGGCTTCTATCCAGGGCGTGGAGCGCCAGCCGAACAGGCTTTCCAGGGCCTGCACCGCGCTCATCTGGTAGGCCACCGGACAGATGCCGCAGATCCGCGCCACCATATCGGGTACTTCGAAGGCTTCGCGTCCTTCCAGGAACTTCTCGAACAGGCGCGGCGGCTCGCCAATGCTGAACTTCAGGTTCTCGATGCGGCCGTCGCGGATGTGAAGATCGAGGGCGCCTTCGCCCTCGACCCGCGCCAGGACGGGCACGTTGATCTTGATTTCCCGGCGCTCGTTCATGATTTCTCCCTCCAGCGCTTGCCGGCTTCGCGGAAGGCCTCGGCTTCGCTGTTGATGTAGCGGAAGCGGCGGGCGATGCGCTCTGCGGGCATGCCTTTCTGCTCGAACCAGCGGCCCCAGGAGTCGCCGTTGATGTTCTCCGCCGGTCCGTAGCAGCCGTAGCAGTCGCGGCCTATGCCGGGGCACAGCACGCCGCAGCCGGTGCGGGTGACCGGTCCCATGCAGTGCTGCCCCTGGGCCACCATGACGCAGACGATGTTTTTCCGCTTGCATTCCATGCAGATTTTTTCGTTTTCGTCCCGCGGCGGGGCGCCGAGTAGCAGCGAGCTCACCGTCGCCATGACCTGCCGGGTGTTGACCGGGCAGCCCCAGAGCTCCATGTCTACGGGCACATTGGCGGCGATGGGCGTCGCCGTGTCCAGATGGTCGATCTTCGAGGGATCGGAATAGACGTCGGCGAACCAGCGGGCGGCGTCCGCCTGGTTGCGCAGCGCCTGCAGGCAGCCCGAGGTGGCGCAGGCGCCGATGGGTACGAGGAAGCGAGTGTTTTCGCGGATGCGGCGGATGCGCTCCTGCTCTTCGTGGGTGGAGATGCTGCCTTCGATGAAGGCGAGGTCGGCCGGCGCATCAGGGTCGACGATGCCCGCTTCGGCAAAGTGCACCACGTCCGCCAGCTCGAACAGTTCCACCAGTTTTTCGCCGGCATTGAGAAAGGCCAGCTGGCAGCCGTCGCAGGACGAAAATTTGTGGACCGCGACGCGAAGCTTCTTGTCCATGTCAGAACCCCTTCTTGCCCAGGAGGGCCTTCAATTCGGGATAGGGAAACACCGGGCCGTTGCGGCACACGAAGGGCGCGCCGATCATGCAGTGTCCGCAATGGCCGATGCCGCAGTGCATGTTGCGCTCCATGCTGAGCCAGATGTTCCCGTCGGCCACGCCGCGCTGGCCGAGCTCGTAGATGGAAGCACGCATCATCGGCTCGGGGCCGCACAGGAATACGATGGTCTGGCCGGGATCGATATGGGTCCGGTCGAACAGCGCCGTCACCAGGCCCTGATGCCAGGTCCAGCCGGGCTCGGCCACTTCCGCCGCCAAAAGCACCTGCGTATCCGGCAATTCCCTCCATCGCTGGTACTGCTCGTGCCAGATGAGGTCGTCGGAGCGTTTGACGCCTTGCATGATCAAGAGCCGCCGGAAGCGCTCGCGCCGCGCCACGATGTAGCGGATGACCGAAACCAGCGGCGCGCAGCCGAGCCCTCCGGTGATGAGCGCGACATCCTTTCCCTGAGCTTCGAGCAGAGGCCATCCGCGCCCGTAGGGACCGCGCACGCCGATCCGGTCGCCCGGCTGGAGCCGGCTCAGCGCGCGGGTGACGCGGCCGACGGCCCTGATCGTGTGGTCCAGCGTTTCCGTCTCGTCGGGATCGGAGACGATGGAAATCGCCACCTCGCCGATGCCGTAGAGGTAAATCATGTTGAACTGGCCGGGTACGTATCCGTAGGCGCCTTGGGCGACCGGATCGGTGAACCTCAGCTTCAGGGTGAAGATGGTCGGCGCCTCCTGGACGCGTTCGACGATTTCGGCTTCGCGCGGCAGATAAGGATTTTGCATGGGCCTCCTCAGCGGCAGATGGCCGCCAGTTCTTCCGTAATGTCGATCCCCACCGGACACCAGGTGATGCAGCGCCCGCAGCCCACGCAGCCGGAGCGCCCGAACTGGTCGTGCCAGCTGCCCACCTTGTGAGTCAGCCATTGGCGATAACGGGTGCGGGTATCGGGACGGATGGTGATGCCGTGGATGTAGCTGTGCCTCTGGGTAAAGCAGGAATCCCATTCCCGATAGTGTTCGCTGCGGCTCCCGTCGAGGCTCGGCACATCGTTCTCGCTATGGCAGAAGCAGGTGGGGCAGACTAGGGTGCAATTAGTGCAGGAAAGGCAACGCTGCGCCACCTCGTTCCAGCGGGGATGATCGAGACGGGCAAACAGCACGTCCTTGAGATTGCGTGACGGAACGCCCTTGACCTGCCGACGGCCGGCGTCCTCGATCTCCCGGTCGGTGGTTTCGATTTGTTCGGCGCTCGCTTTCTTGACCGGCAGTCCGGCGAGAATCCGCTCGCCCTTTTCGCTTCGCGCCTCGATCAAAAAGCCCTCGTCCAGCTCCGAAAGCGCGAGATCGTAGCCGTAGCTTGCCCGCGGTCCGTCGCCGGTCGAGGCGCAAAAGCAGTTGAGGGAGGGGTGGGTGCAATGGACCGCGATCAGGAACAGCTTTTGCCGCCGCGCCGTGTACCAGGGGTCGGGATGCTCGCCCTGCATGAAATGCCGGTCGTAGATGTAGAGCGCGGCCAGATCGCAGGCTCTGGCGCCGATGACGGCTACGGGTTCGGCTTGCGGCGATTCGCCGGCGAATTCGACGGACCCGTCGGCCTTGCGCTCCGCGGTCCAGAGCTTGTCGCGGCCGGCGAAGGTCAGCGGGCGCAGAGCTTGCGGTCCGTTGGCCCAGGCAAAGAAGCGCGGCTCGGCGGTTTGTTCCAGCCCGTATTGGCCCGGCGCTTGCCGGTCGTGGATACCCTGCGGCAGATCCTCGACGCCGGTAATCGGCTCGTAAACGATGGCGCCGTCCCTGACGCGCGGACCGATGCATCGATAACCGGCGGAAATCAGTTCGGACAAGAGTCTCGGAAATTCGCTCCGGGGCAGAAAGTTGCGTCGCTCGGCCATGGTTTGGACTTCCTGTTGCATTACCGCTTACCCATGGCAAGCGTGGCGTTCGGAGGATTGTAAATCGTTTCGGACATCCGTGAAACGATGAAACGGCGCAGACCGGTCTCTTACGAAAATAGACCAATGGGTCCCGAATGGACCGTTCACCCCGAGCGTATGGAAGGGTTTCAAGCGCCTAATGGGATTGGATCCTAGCGCGGTCTCGCCATGCTGTATTTCTCGAGAATGGATTCAGCCTCGTCGGAACGCAGGAACGCCAGCCAATCCTTCGCGGCACCCGGATTTCGGGCGTTCTTGGCGATGGCGGCGGCCTGTATGCCCTCGCGGTTGTGTTTCGGCGGGATCGGAACGAAGTCGATAGGATGGCCGATCATCATCTGGTATCGCGGCTCGCTGATCCAGGTCACCCCGGCGTCGACCTTGCCCTGCATGATCCAGAGCGGCGTCTGCCGATGATGAATTTCGGTCAGGAATGCCTCGCCCTTTTTCACCTTGGTATCGTAGATTTCCCGGACCAGATCCTCACCGCCCGCCTGCCGGAGAGCGGCTCTGATCTGCTCGGAAATGCCCTCGGTTTCCGGATCGGGATTGGCGAGCCGCACACCCGGCTTGCCGAGATCTTCCAGCGAACGGATGTCCTTGAGATTGCCTTTTTTCACCATGATGGCGAGGCGATTCTTAATGAAACGCACCGGCGGACCTTGCAAGACGCCCTGTTCGATCAGTTCGGCGATCCGTTTTTCTCCGGCCTGGACCACGTCGGGCTGGATCGACAGGGTAAGATTGCCCACGGTAATCGTGTTGTGGTCTTGAAGTTGTTTCACGATGACGCCCGGCGGAAGCGTTTCGTAGAAGATTCGTCCCCGGAGTTCGGGCTTTTGCCGCTCGAATGCGTCGACCAGTTCTTCCAGGGCGAAAAAGTAGTTGCCGCCGGCAAATACGACGAACTCGGCCGCAGCCGGATTGCCGTGGAAATCCGGCATGTTGTCGACTTCCGGCACCGTGAACACGACACCGGGATGGGCAGCGGGAGGCGTTTCTCCTTGCCAAGGCGGGAAGACGGCGGGCAATGCGGCGGTGGCCGAAGTATCCGCGCTCATGATCGACTCCGCGAACAGAAAGGCCGAAACGGCCAGCCAGAGGTGTTTCCACACGTCGGCTACTCCATCGGTTAAGAGGACGGCATGCTTCTTTAATCCGGAATCAGGGCGTACCCGTCCATCTGATACAGCGGGAGTACGGACAGGGCCGAAAGCGCCACCGTGATGTCCGGATTGACGTCGGCCGGCTCGAATTCCTTTTCCGCCAGAGCTTGCCCGCAGACGTAAAGCGTAACGCCGGCTTTCTTCAGCGCCTGGATCAGTTCCGTGTTGGGGTTTCCGTTGCCGAACCGGTTGCGGTAGCGTTCGTCCTTCAGAATCGCCGGGGTCGCCGAGCCGTGCACCACCAGAACCAGCTTCAGGCGTTCGATTGGCACGTCGGCCAGGGCGAAGGTGTTGATCAGCCGGGCCACGTGATCCAGCCCTTCGTTCGGCTTTTCGGGCGTCTCGGCGCCTTGGGTGATGTCGAACAGCACCTTGTAAGTCCGATCCGGCGAAGGCCGCGCCGCCGCATCCGGATACGGCCGAACCTTGCCGTAGCCCCGAATGGCGGGGTATTCCCATCCGGACTTGGATTCCGCCGAAGCCTGGTCCATCGAGCTGCCGATTAGCAGACCCGCCAAAACGAAGGTCGTCCTTTTGGACATGCCGGTCTCCTTTTCGGGAACGGTAAAGAAGCGGAGCTCAGATCTCGACCGCCCGAGACACGGTGTCGGCATCGCGGGCGGCCTGACCTCCCGCAATCGACTCGAAGTCGCCTCGGAGTGCCTTCAGTGCGTATTTTTCCCGGTCGATCTCGCGCCGTGTGCGGATGCCGAGCCGACGGAACACGGAAACCGGCGGACACCAGCCTTGCAGCGCGTGTTGAAGGAGAAAGCCGGCGACGCCGGTCGAAAGCCATAGCCAACGGCGGCTGTGTATTTGGGACAAGGCCAAGCCGGCGAGAGAAAAACTGGCGGCATTGGCTTCCAATACCCTCTCGATGTCCCACTCCCGGTCCAGCGCATCGATGCGGCGCGTCAGGGTTTCCCGGCTCGTACCGGCGTACTGGCTGATAGTCGCGCGAATTTCGTCGTCGATGCGCGCGTTGATGTCCGGGGGCGTATGCCGTCGGACCCGATCGGTTTCATAAGGCTGAATTGCAGTCATCTTTGATCTCCTCGGATGTTTTTCGCTCCGGGATCGCTTAGCACCCATCACCACAGTCTGTGTGGTCCTCCCGTGCGGGTGGCGGGATCTCGGATCAGTCTGGCCTCAGAATTTGGTCGAGGTTACGCCCTCGAAGTAAAGGGTATCTTCGTACGCGGTGACGCACGCTTGGCATCCGCATTGCCCCAAGCAGGGGTCCGGGCATTCCGGAACGCATGTGCAGACTTCCCAAAAGGTCTGATCGTTGGTAAAGGGCCCCTTGTAAATGCCATCCGGCCGATAGCGTTTCCTTCCTTCTTGGGTGGGTATCTTCATGAGTTTCTCCCATATCAATCGTAGCCGCCGAGGTGGATTCAAACGATAGAATTTGCACAAACGGGTTTTCTGCCCGTTCCCTCGGGGAATGGTTAGGGCGAGGGTGAAAGCGCGCACGCTATTTTGCTGCTCTGAGGTGATCGATGGCCTCTTGGGCCGCTTGCCGCGCCATCTCGGCTTGATCCGCGTCGCTATGCTCGATGGCGCTATCCAGGCTTTTCAATGCCGCCGTCAAATGCTCGTCGAACGTGGACTGGGTCAATGCGGCCTCCACGTACGTCTTGGCGAGTTTTGCGTGCTCGCCCACGCCTTTGGCGTCGCCCTTCTCACCGGCGAGTACCGCGGCTTCGGAGTGTTTCCAGGCTTCCTTGATGTGCCGCTCCTTCGTGAACACGCGCCCCTTTTCGTCTTTTCCGGCAATCCCGGCTTGAGCGTGCTGTATGGCTTCTTCGGCTATCGCGGCGTTGAGGTTGAGTCCGAATAATGACACTAGGAGACCGATAAGCATCTTGCTGCGCATGTGGCTCCTCCTTTGAGCCCTATCGGCTCGAAAAAAAAGCTCAAATTTAACAATTAGTAAGTCGGAAGACTCTTACAGTTGCTAAGGAGTTTTACGAACAGATGCTTCGCGGATCGGATATGCGACAATCATCCCGGCGCGGGTTGGGAGAATTTTGATGATCGATGAGGCGCGGAGATTGACGAGCCAGGGAAGGGAAAGGTTCTGCTATTCTGCCCTACGAGCTGTGCTCTGGTCGAAGCGAAAACAAATCAGACCGAGTTAAAGCGCTAGAGCGTTTTCATCTCGCTCGTACGGCAAAACAGGCTTGGCGGAAGTCGTTGGCGCTTTCGGCGACGGTAAATTGATTCAAGCATTCGTAGGTCGGCAATCCTTTGCCGACGAAGACGCTCGGCCGGGACGTGGCGTCGGGAAGGGCGGCTTCGGCGCTCCCGAAGACGCCGTTTGCGATTGGGAAGGATTCCCGACCTACTCGCGAATGTCCGTACAGTAGGCATGAAAATGCGCTAGCCGGCCGGACCATCCGGAGCTATTCGCGTTGTCGGCATAATTCGGCGTGATCGCGTGCAATGCGGGCGCCCGCTGGCCATGGGCCGATAAGAGGTCCAGAATCGCCGTACGGGATCACGGCTTCGGATCTTAGCTCTGCAAATTGAATATCCTGCCACAGGAGACATTATGAATCGTAAAGTTGGGGGTGATAGGCCGGCACGGCCGAACGGTCGTATTCTGGCCATTGTGTGCTGCCTTCCTCTCGCGGCGTGCTCCCTCATCACAGTGCACACGCCCGGGGGCAATACACGCACGATGAACCAGCGCGAGTTCGCGGAATACGTCGAGCACGTTTTTCGCTATCACAACCAAGTCGTCAACGAACTCATCGAACTTTCGGGCACAAGCGACGATATCGATGATGAGGACGCCGCCGAGCTCGCGAAAGAAGAGGCTCATATGCTTCAAGTCTGTGCATCTCTCAACGACGTCGTTTCCGAGTCCATGACCGGGCAGGACACCGATTTTCAGGCCAAAATGCGGCTTGTCGACGCGGTTCCCGAATGCGAGGCGGCAACCCGCAAAGTGGAAGACCTGTTGCCTTAAGAGAGGGAAAGGTCAGGTCTCTCCCGATGCGAGCCAACGGGCGCAGTCGGCGCCCAATTCCGCGACGGCGCGGGACTCATACTCGTTCACATCGTCCGCCGTGAGAGTATCCGTCCAGCGGCCGTTCGTTCCCTTGTTGATGAAAACCCGAGCGCCTCCGTCCCAGAAGACGCCTCCCAGCGGAGCGCTTTTCGGCGCATTCTGCTTCATCCAGTCGAAGGAGCAATGCTCGACGATGGCTCCCCAGTTCGATTCGTCTACGGAGATGTCGAGGAAGGCGGCGATGCGGCGTATCTGGCCCGGCAGATCCCGTTTCAAATCGGCGAAATGGACCAGCATGACGTTGGGCATATTCCTGATGCTCCACCAGCTGCGGACGTTTTCCCAGAACGGCCAGAAAGGATAGCCGTCCCGATCCATCCAGTCGCGCCAATATTGCCGGACATCGCTGGTCGGCGGCTCGATCGGAGGACCCACGCGTCCGGGCGTGTCGTTCAAGGCTTCGTACCAGGCCCGATTGGCATTCGCGTGGTGGTTGTACAGACTCCAGACCACGTCCCGCCCGTCGCGTCCGATGTAGATGTACTTGGCGCGAGGCGAGAATACGAGGGCGTCTACCGGCAAGTGTGTCTTGAGGAAACGCCTATGGGTCTGCGCCTCCACGACCGGCAGCTTTTCCGCTTTAGGCGGTACGCGCAGATCGAGCCACGGCGACATGGTCGCGACCTCGATACCCGGATCGCCGCCGAAGAGCAGTTGGCCAACGATCTGCTGCATCCAGGTCGTACCGGATTTCCCGTAAGTCGCGACGACGATGTCGTCATCCCGAAATACAAAGTCATTCCAGATCGTGGAATCGAAATGATGATTGTGGATCTCGCGAGCTTTTTTCGGCCATTCAACCGTCTGCGCCATGCGTTCATGTCTCCGGGGTGATTTTGGTTCTTCGAGAAGCGACTTTCCGATCTATTATTCAGGCCCGTAAATACCCTCCTGGTATTTCGGGCCGCCGCCCAGGCCCGGTACACGCCCGGCCTGGGCTCACGCGGCTTGTCGCCGCGCCGGGGCATCCCTGCCCCGGATTAACCCGGCCTATATTTATAGGCCGGGTTAATAGGCGAAGTCGGGTTCAGCGCCAACGACGTATTTTCCTAAGGTAAGCCTAATGACGATCGCTGAGCAACTCGTGCGTGTCGATTCTCACCGAATCAAGGCGGCGACGCACGATGCAAAACCTTTCGCCTCTTCGGGCAGTTCGGCGCGTTCGGCCGGGAGAGTGGGATCGGAAAGCGTAAACGACCCAGCCATCTTCGGGCTGGCGCCGGTTGTGTCTACGCTTCCCGCGATGTTGAAGGAATAGGACTTCCCGGCCGGCAGAAAGCCGATACATCCTTCGATAGTGTTTCCGGTACCCGCACTGTGGACTATGGCGAATGAGCTCAGGAGAGCGAGACTTCCAACGATTCCGATCGTGATCAAGATAAGATTTTTCATATTTCTTCTTCTTTTTTGATGACTCGCGAGGCGGTCACCGAGCCGCGTCAGCGGCCCGGTGGACGACCAAGTTAGGGGTGGTATCCATCCGACAGTGTCTTCAGAAAAGCGACGATCGCATCCTCCTGATCGTCGGTCAGATGAAGATTGCCCAATTCGTCGGTGTTTACATTCACGGGAACTTCCGGTGCCGGCCAGCAGTCTTGAGCCAGCGCATCCGCTTCCGTCGTGAACGGATTGAGACAAGTCGGTTTGGCATCCCGAGTGTTGTAGAAATGAACGATCCCTTTCAAGCTCTTGAAATACCCATTATGTGCAAAAGCCTTGACGAAACCCTCATACGGCCGCTTGTCGACGTTGCGCAGCGTGGGCACCTTTTGTTTGCCCAGGTTGGCCGGTGCAAATTGCTGATAATCCGAGCGGTTCGCCAGGAATTCGCCGAGACCGAGGTCGATCCAGCCAAAACCCGCGGCGTTGAACTCGGACTGGGTATAGAAGGGGTTGTCGGGATTGCGGGGCACGCCGATGTTGTCATAAGTGAAGTCGGTGAACAGCGGCGGCTGGCCGTTGGGACCCGGATCCACGACATGGCAGTTCACGCATTTTCCTTTGCCTTTAAATAGGTTAAGCCCTTTCTTCTCTTGCTTGGTCAGTTTGACCACGCCTTTTAGATAATAGTCGTATTTCGAGGTAAAGGCGTTCGACTCGGGCGAGGCCTCGAAGTCGGCGACGGAGCGCGCGATGCGGTCGAAAGCGGCGTCCACCTTGTCCGGATCGCAGGCATCCGATCCCCAGACTTGCTTGAAAAGGCTCGCGTAGGAGCTGCCGCAAACTCTCGAAACGACATCGGCCGGCGCGGCCAGGGCTTGCTCCAAGGGATTGAGGAAAGGGCCTTGTGCCTGGTCCGCGGCCGGGTTGCCCAGTTTTTCGCCAGTGGCGCGGCCGTCCCAGAAGTTGCCGCCGATGAATAATGCGTCCTTCTTTTCGATTACATAATGCAAGACCGGGCTGGGGGACGCATAGGCCGAACTGGGCGGTTTGCGGTTGCCGAATCGGCCGCTTATGGAACCCTCATACACCGTCCCGGCTGCGTTGAGCGCGGAGTCGGGGCCGGTCCAGCCCGCCTCGGGCGCGTGGCAGGCAGCGCAGGCCTGGTTGCCGTTGACCGATAGATTTTCGTCGAAGAATATGGACTTTCCCAACTCCTCGGATGGCGTCAATGCCTGCGTCACAACGGGCTCTGCCATCAGGCACAGGCTTAGCGCGTAAATGGTGACCGTCTTCTTGCTCATGTAATCTCTCCTCCTGTTTGAGATCATCCGACTACGTTGTACGTCAGCCGAATCCAAAATGTGACAGACGCTCAAGCGTCGGCCGATTTGTCCCTCTCCAATACCGCTTACCTCTATCGAGCATCGCACCGATTTGGCCCTTCACCGGTCTGCCGGCCACACTCGACAGCCGGTCTCGGGCCGATACGTCAAACCGCCGGCACTTGTCGGGTCACTTGGGCGTAGGTCAACTCGACGGAGCTAGAAAAAACGAGCTGAACGGCTGGTCCGGAATTGCAGCTCGAACAAGCTGGGAACGCCGCAATGAAAGCGAAATTTTCCGGTGCGATACCGCGCTAGGAAACGCCCAAAGAGCATGACGGTCAAGTCGGTGAAATACGGAAAACCTTGTAGGACTAGGCTTACACGCCAAACCCCCTCAAGTGAAGCCGGCTGGACGGGGAAATCTTTCCTGACATGACCCGGCGGGAGACATGGCGGTGGATCGGCAAGGGATTGCCGACCCACCGCTTATTTTCGCCTACATATTGAAGCGCGGCGATTGCCCAATCCACTCTGCCAGGCGTTAGGTAAGCTCTGAACAAGTGGATTCCGTTCATGCCCTTCGACAGGCTCAGGAGAGCGTTCGACAAGCCTGTCCTGAGCCTGTCGAAGGACTTAATCAGAGCTTCCTTAGTGAAAAATGCCCACTAAAGACACGATTGCGATGGGAAAGGCAGACGTGCCGCAGGCGATCACTCGTCGCCAAAAATTGGTCGTTTTGGTGACGAGGGCGCCCCAAAGGTTTTGGTAAAAAGGGCGGCGCGACCGCGTGGAAGCCTAAGTACATTCAGGGAAGTCTTGCGGCATACGCACCACTGCAGGAGAAATCCGCCAATCGAACTAATTTGTCGAGATTCCGCAAAAGTGTATGGAATGTACTTAGAGCGTTTTTCATCCCGGTGTACGGCTTCGTGTCGGGAGGGAAGAACGTAGGTCGGCAATCCCTTGCCGACTTATCGGCTCGGCAAAGGGTTTTGTCGGCAAGGGATTGCCGACCTACCTGTCGGGCGCTCTGACACCCAATCGGAAAATGCTCTAATGGTTCGGCGGCGTCTGGGCTAATGCCGCGATTTCCCGTTTCGCCCGCTCGACGCCGTCGGGGTCTGCGTTCAGCGCGACGATCCGCTGCCAGTAGTCCGTCGCGGCTTGCGGGTTGTTCCGCAGGGCTTCGATGCGGGCCGCCGTCTCGAAAAAGGCGGATCGGGCCGACGGCGGGTAGGCATCCGGTCTCGTCTCGATCTGTTTTTCCAGGCGTGCCCGGGTATCGAGGGCACGTTGCATGGAACCGTACATGTCGACCTCGGCGTCCGTATTCATCTGCACGAGCAGCACCGTGAAGTCGTCAGGCGCCTTTTGGGCGGCTTCGTCGAGGTCCTTCAGACAATCCCAGACCAGGTACAGCTTTTCCATGCCGAGCAGCCATGGCGCGGTTCGGCCGGCGATCTTGCACTCGTTCGCTGCGAACCAGGCTTTCGCCGTCATATCGTCCGGATTCTCCTTGACGAGTTCTCGGAGCAGCGCGTCGGCCTCGTCGATCCGATTGTGCATGAAGTCCAGGCGCGCCAGTTCCAGTCGACTGTCGTAGTCGATCTGATGCTCGATCGCCTGGCGCAGCTCGATGTCCGCCGAGGACCACGGCGTCTCCGGAAATTCCTTTCCGCAGCCGCCGATGAAGGCGGCCGCCGCCACGGCAAGCACTGTCTTTTTTTTCATCGTGAACACCTTCAGGTAGTTATCGAAATCAAAGGTAAAGGGCGAACCCGGAATAGACGACGAAGCCGAAGGGAATATCTTGGGTTTCCGATCCGGATGCGCCGCCGTAGTATTGGCCGCCCATGAGAATGGCCGCCCGGTCGAGTATCGGGTAACGCAATAATCCGCCGACCAATACGCCCTGATCCTCGATTCCGTAACGGAGGAAGGCGCGGGCGTCCAGGTCGCCGATCAAATGGCTGTCGGAGATGCGGGCGAACAGATAGTGGCGCTGCATGCGGCCGAGCAGCGTGTTCGCCGTGCCCAGGAATCCGCCGGCCGCAGGCCCCAGGGGGGAGTCGAGCAGCGGCGTGCTCGATCCGGCGGCGTCTTCCAACCGGTCGAACTCCCCTTCGCTATAGCCTTCGCCGTTGTACAGATATTCCACGATAACGTTGACCAGGCTTTCGGTCGTGTACTGTCCGCCCAGAAGGAATTGCGGGCGCCATTCGCGTCGGTCGTCGCGGTCGAATACATAAAAACTCTCGGTTCCGCCGGGCAGGTCGATGCGTCGCGGCAGCGCCGTCCGGCGGCGGTCGCGCACGCTGAATTCGCCGTGCAGTTCGAGCTTGTCGCCGATCGCGGCCGAATAAGATCCGCCCACGAAATTCATGTCTCCGATACGGGCATAGGTGAGCGCCGCGTCGCTGCTGGTGAACTGCTTGCGCAGGCGCAGGGCGTAGGCCCACTCGTAGCGGTTATCCGGTCCGTAGACTTTTTCCCGAGACTTATGGTTGAGCGTGTAGGCGCTGGCGCCCCAGCCGTCCTCCCCGGTCCAGTCGAGGCTGGCGTAGACCTCGCCGTTCCGCTTGTACGAGAAAACCCGGTCTTCGAAATTCAGCTCCTGGTCCTGGAACGGATTGCTGGGGTTCCAGATGTAGCCGGGCCCCCACTTGAAAATGTCGACGCCCCCGCTGAGCACCACGTTGTCGGAAACGTTCCAGTCGAGCGCCGCCGCCTGCGTGTAGAAGTCCGCATCCCCATCCGTGCTGCGTATCCGTTCCTGTCCCCAGAAATCGCCCCGTAGCGTGAAGGGGCCAGAGCCGTAAATGGGCGACAGGCGCAGCCCCAGGATGCCCGTGTGCGCCGGGAAATCCAGAATCCGCCCGTCCGGGTTGAAAGGCGTGTCGTCGCGGGGCGGCGCATACTGCCACGCGGCCTCGGCCTGTCCGCGAACGCCCACACCGCCCAGGTCGAAGGCCGGGGCCGAGGGGCTGAAGGAGGCTGCCGTCAGCATGAGAGCGATTGCGCCGTGGCGGGTCGATTTCATCTCAGCCTGCTGAGCGCCGACACGGTGAACCGGGAAACCGGGAGTTCGGTGACCTTGAACTGCGAATATTCCATGATGGTCTTCTTGCCCGCGCTCAAGGGGTTCTGGATCTCGATGGTGACCAATTGCTCCTTGCCGCCCAAGTCGGGAAGCTTCTCATAGCGCGTATAGCGCGCCGTTTTGAGCAGCTTTCCGGTAGCCGCGAAAAACTCCGCCTGGTAGGGCATGAAGTTCTTCTCCTGTATCCAGAGGTGCAGTTTGTCGTAGGTCGCGAGACTGTCGGGCTTGGCCTTCAGTTCGAGGACATGGCAGGGAATGCCGTCCACGGTCTCTTGCTTCAGGTAGGTCGGATCGTAGTCGCCGGAAAAATCGGTACTGGCGACGTCGCCGTTGGAGGCTTCACCCAGCAGCCGCTGCTGTGGCGTGATGCGAATCGGCTTGCTGCTCAAGGGCGAGTGGAACCAGAGGTTGCTCTGATCCATCAGGAGCGCCTTGCCCCGCTCGCTGACCGGATCGGCGTAGATGATCAGCGAGGTGTGGGCATTCAGGATCTCGGCCTTGAGCAGAAAGGTCTTTTCGGCCTCGTCGGGCTCGATGCTGCGAAGCTTGAGTTCGAAAGCAAACGACTTGCCTTTGAAATTGCGGTATTCGTCGGCTTTCCGAAGCAATTCGACCGCCGACGGAGTTTCGCCCGTCGGCATGTCTTCGGCCGCCACGGAAGCGGACAAGGCCAGCAGCAGAGCGCCGGTCACGAAGAATAAAACGGATTTCATGGGTGTTTCCTCACGAATGGGTAGTGATCAAACGTATCTCAGAGCATCGACGATGGATTTCCGAGCCGCCTGCATGGCCGGCACCAGGGTGGCGAACAGGGCGATCAGGGCGACCGCGCCGACCGAACCGGCCCAGATCCAGGGAACGTACGCGATGCGGAGCGGATAGCCCTTGGATGATCCGGGAGGCGGCGGCATCATGATCTCGAGGGCATTCAGCGAATAGGTCAGGGCGATACCCGCGAGGACGCCCAGTACGGCGCCGAAGACGGCCAGCATCAGGCCTTCGGTCAGGAACTGCCGGACGATGCCGCCGCGATGGGTGCCCATGGCGCGCAGCGTGCCGATCTCGGCGGTGCGCTCCATGACCGTGACGATCATGGTGTTGGCCACGCCGAACACCACGACCACATAAATCACCAGATTGATGAACAGGAAAAAGCCGTCGTATAGATCGACCACCTTCTGGTAGAAGGTGGCCAGCTTATGCCATTCGATCCATTCGATGCCGAGGTCTTGCGCCCGGCTGCGGTCGGCCACGTCCGCCACCACCGCGTCCAAGGCCATGGTCTCGTCCAATAGCGCCACGACGGTGTCGACCGACTGGGTATTGAGGAGTTGCTGCGCGTGCGGGAGCGTCATCATCATGGCGGCATCGTCGTATTCCTTGGCGAAGCTTTGGAAGATGCCCTGGACCGTCACGTCGACCGCATTCATCACTCCGTTGACGGTGGACGCGAGTAGCGAGAGTTGGTCGCCGACCTTGACGTTGAGCGCCTGAGCCAGACCTTCCCCGAGCAATACGCCCTCGGGTTCCTCCTCGTCCAGATCGGTGCCGTCTATGATCGTCAGCGCGGAGTTGATCAGCGTCTCCGTCTCCGGATCGACGCCGCGCACGATGGCCGCCTGGCTATTCTTTTCGTTACCCAGGAGCGCGGTAAACTCGAGCCTGCGCGAAGTCATTTGTACGTGGGGGTTGCTCTCCAGGAGCGCCTTGACCCGTTCGGCCTGCTCCAGCGGCATGCGGTAGCGGTCGGGGTCTTGCCTATGGTTCGCTTCGTAGCCCGCGCGGTGGATTTGGAGATGCCCGTACTGGCTGCGAATCACGGATTCCCGAAGGCCAATATAATTGGCCTCGACGAAACCGCCGAACAGGATGATGCCGGTGACGCCCGAGAGAATCGTCAGTAGGGCGAACAGCGAACGACGCTTGTGGCGGAGAATGTTGCGCCAGGCAACCTTGATCAGAAACATGCCGCCGTCCTCCCCTGAGTTCCCGCCGTCGCGTCGTTCTCGATCTTGCCGTCCCGCAGCAGGATGCAGCGTTCGGCATTTTCCAGAAGTTCCCGGTTATGGGTGCAGATGATCACCGTCGAGCCCTGCTCGCGAGAGAGGTCCAGCATGAGCTGTATGATCGCTTCGCCGGTAGTGGAATCCAGATTGGCCGTCGGCTCGTCCGCGATGAGAAGGCGCGGATGATGGACCAGCGCGCGGGCGATGGCGACCCGCTGTCGCTGCCCGCCGGAAAGCTCGTTCGGATAGTGTTTGGCGTGTCCGAGCAGCCCCACGGCCTCGAGCATGCCTTCGACCCGGCTGCGGCGTTTCTTGGCGCTTTTCTCGCCGTTCAGGAGCAAGGGATATTCCACGTTCTCGAATACCGTCAGCACCGGCAGCAGATTGAAATTCTGAAAAACGAAGCCGATGTAGCGCGCGCGGAAGTCGGCTAGCGCCCGATCGTCGGCGGAGGCGACATCGCGTCCCGCGACGACGATACGTCCCTGATCGAAGCGGTCGAGACAGCCGATGATGTGGAGCAGCGTCGATTTTCCGCTGCCCGAGGGGCCGCCCAGGAACAAGCGCTCGCCTTCGTTCACGGCGAGGGAGACGCCGCGGAGCGCATGCACCTGGCTCTCGCCGAGCCAGTAGGTCTTGTGCAATTCGTTGATTTGAATGAAGCCCATAGGTTTTTCGTTCTCGTCTTATTCGATCGTGGTCTTTGAAACTCGCGGCATTCCCGTGTCTAGATGATCAAACCGTCATCCACCCGCAGCACTTGCCCGGTCATCCAATGGCCGCCGCGAGCGAGATGCAGGATATTGGCGGCGAGATGACCCGGATTGCCCTGTCTGGCAAGCCCCATTACCTTGAACAACATTTGTTCGTGGGCCGTGAGCCGGGCGCCGGTGTCGATGCCCTCGATGAAGCCATGGCAAATGACGTTGACGGCGATCCGGTAGCGGCCGAGTTCCTTGGCCAGGCATTTGCTCATGCCGATCAGCGCGCCGCCCGCGGCGGACCCGGCCAGGAAGCCTTCGCGCCCGCTGCTGGCGGCGTCGTCGCAGATCACGATCACGTTGCCTTCGACGCCGTCTTTGGCCATTCTCGGCGCGAGCGCGCGTACCGCGAGGAACAGCCGCTGGCTCGCAGTTATCGCTTCCGTCAACACGCGATCGGGATCGGGCTCGGCCGAGGCTTGGCGCATGCGGTCGAGAAAGACCAGCGCATCGATTCCGCCGAGCGCCGCGTGAGCCGCTTCGGCCGATCGTTCCAGACGTTCCGTAGCCGATTCGGCATTCGTCGCGTCCGATTCCTCGGAGTGGTGGACTGTGGCGCCTTGCGCGGCCAGCATGTCCGCGAGTGCGCCGGCGTAGGTTTCGCGCCCCAGGAGCCAGATACGGGGATGGCTTACCATGTGACCAGCCCCCCCGTGACGTTCAAGACCGTTCCGGTGATGAAGCCGGCTTCGGCCGAGGCAAGGAACAGGGCGGCACCGACCAGATCATTAGGGGTGCAGCTACGCTTGATCGGCGTGCTGCCCATGATCGCGGCGCGCACCTGGGGTTTCATGACATCGGCGATGCCGCCGTCGAGGACCTGCGGCGCGATGCAGTTGGCGGTCCAGCCGCGGCTGGCGATTTCCCGCGCCAGTCCCTTGGTGTAGGCGATGACCGCGCCTTTGGCCGCCCCGTACAGCGAACGCATGGGTTGTCCCACCAGGCCGGTGATCGAGGTGATGTTGATGATGCGGCCGTAATCTCCGGCGGCGCATCTGCGCCGCATGGCCTCGCACAGGTAGACGACCGGCGCCAGGTTGCCCCGCAGCATGAGGTCCGCATCGCGTTCGGTCAGCATCATGATCGAATCGTCGCGCGCCGTGCCGATGCAATTGATCAGGACGTCCACGCCGCCCAGCCGATCGAACGCCCGATCGAACAGGTTTTCCGCCGCTTCGCGGTCCGTCAGGTCGGCCTGCGCCGGAAAGGCGCGGGACTGCCCCCGCTCTGCGTTGATGCGCTCGGCCAAGCGCTCGGCGGGGCCGCTGCTCCGATGGTAATGCAGGCAGACCCGTGCGCCCGCGTCGGCGACGGCTGCGGCGATCGCCGCACCTATGGCGCCGCTGGCGCCGGCGATCAGCACGCGGCGCTCGGCGAGCGATGCCGGGCGCGGTCCGGTGACGGAGCCGCCCGTCGCTCGGTTGGTGTCTGTATTCGGCATGATGAGTCGATGTCCTTCCGATGCGTAAGCTTTAGCGGTTTTCGGCGAGGATTTTCTCCGCTTCGGCGAGCTTGCCGCGGGCGTCCGCCAGGTGCTCCGCCGGGCACTCCCGTGATTCGCACAGCGCGAGATAATGTTTGAAGTCGACCACGGCGAACGAGGTTCGCTTCAGGAAGACCGGCAGCTCCATGCTGTTGTAGGCGCGGGTCAGGCGTACAACCAGATTGTCGGGATCCTTCTGCACGGCCTTGTCGAGCAGGCGCGTACCGGATTTGACGAAAAAGGTCTGCTTGCCCGGATCGGTTTCGAACAGGGCCTTCATGGTGATCACGCTGCCCAGCCAGCCGGCCACCTCCTGATCCTCCGGGTGCAGCTTCTGAGCCTTCTTCAGATACTGCTCCGCAGTCTCGACCCGCTGCTTGTCGGGTGCGGTGCGGCTGATCTGATGCAGGATGATGCCTGCGGATTTCAATGCCTCGAAATCGTCCGGGTTTTGGCGCAGGGCGGTTTCATATTTCGCCAGCGCGTCTTTAGCCTCGGCGCCCTTGAGGTAGATTACGTCGGCCGCGAAGCCGTGGGCGCTGATGGATGCGAGCACAAGTACGGAAAGCAGTCGTTTCACTGACATCATGGTTCACTCTCTTCTGGATGGTTGAACGGGATACGGCGATAGAAACCGGCTAGATTTCTTCCAAGACAATTCGGGCATCGCTGCTGGCCTCCATGCCCGTCCATACGGCGGAATAAAGTCCCGCGATGCCGAACGAGTCGCTGTGCGCGAAGACGACGTTGCCGAACGGCTGCTTGGCGGCATTCAGGACTTCGTCCATGCCGGGCGTACACCCGACCATCGGGTGTCCCCAGCGGTGGAGCCGAACCGTCTCGATGGCGCCGCGGCTTCGGGGCAGGATGGCATTGAGATCGCCGACGATGCGCGCCGCGAGCTGCTTGGCCGAGCCGCCGAACAGTTCGATGCGGCCCGCGCTGCCGGGATACGGGACGTACACGGTCAAATGGCTCGATCCTTTCGGATCGCGATTGCTGCGAAGCCAGTCGGCGGCCACGATGAAACGGCTGAACCTCGAGGCGCTCGCGGTCTCGAAGGCGGGGGCGACCCGTCTCGACAGTTCCACCTGGGCGACCAGGTAAGCGTTGTAGCGAAACCGGTCGTAGACGTCCGGCCGCTCCTCGCGCAAACCCACCACGGCGTGCTTTGCGAACACCTTGGGGACGGCCATCACGGCGCAACGGGCCTCGATGGTTTGCAGCGAACCGTCGTCCGTGCATCCCGTCACCCAAACCTTGCCGTCCCGACGGTTCTCGACCCTGATCGCGGTGAATCCGGTCATCAAGGCGTTCGGACGGATCGCTTCGCAGCGCTCGCGCAGGATATCGGAGATGGCTCCATGTCCGCCGGGCAGGGTATAGGCGGGCGCCGGGAGATTCGAAAGCAGGTAGAGGGCGATCCAGGCGGAGACGTCCTCGCCGGTTTCGCCGAGACGGGAGCTCAGCATCAGTTTCAGGAAATGGTTCACGGCCTCCGGGTAGTCTTTGTCCGCGAGATACCGGCTCAGCGTGACGCGGTCGAGCTGGCGGATGTCCGCCCGATTGTCGGCGCGCGGAAAGAATATCCCGTCAATGGGGTGACGTAGCGCCGCCAGATCGTCGCGCACGCGGCGGAACCCCTCGCGCTCCCGCTTCGAGAAGGGCAGGTGGCGCCAGCCTTCTGCCAAGGGGTCTTCGACCAGGCGGCCGCGGACATGGTAGGCCAGTCTGGGACCCAGAACGGGCTCGAACGGCACGTCCAGTTCCCGGAAGAAATCAATGAAGGGGGCCACCGGGCCCTGGCTGACCAGCGCTCCCAAGGGGTAATGAATGCCGCCGCTTTGCCGGCGCCGCGAGTTGCCGCCGAGAGCGTCCTCCTTTTCGACCAGCAGGCAATCATACTCGCCGAGCCGATACAGTGCGGTCAGCCCCGAAATGCCGCCCCCCACAATGACGATATCCTTGCGCAGAGAAGGCTCGGGGACCTTGAAGGAAACGCCGTCCCGAACCTGATGCGTGACCCCGAAGTGGTCGACTTCGTCGAAGGCGTTCGGAAGCCTGACGAGGTTCGGCCGGCCTTTGGCGTCGACGCGGAAGGTCGCCCCGGCACCCAATCCGAGTCCCCCGAGGACGGCCAGTGCTTTCAATGCGGAACGACGGTTCATGACGAAAACTCGACCACAAGGTCCGCTTTGGCGACCAGGACGCCGTCCTGATTGACGAAGCGGCAGGCGACTTCAGTCGGCAGGCGATCGCTTCCGGTAGGCACGCATTCCACCTGAACGGTCTGGGACGGCAGCACCGGTGCGGGAAACTTTTGCCGCACGATGCGGCGTATGCGGCAAGGACGGCCGTAGGTCTCGGTCAGAGCCTTGCGGGCGAAGGCGAGCAGCAACACGCCCGGCAGTATGGGATTGCCGGGAAAGTGGCCCGTGAATACCGGTTGTTCGCCGGAGACGACATAGGATTTCGTAGTCATGGCTCAAGCTCCCGTGACCGTGAGCCTGCCGGCGGCGACGACGGCGTCGCCCTGAAGTGCCCGGAAGCCGCCCCGGCACAGCCCGCCGAAGCGGGCTTCGATGCGGACTTCGATACGGATGTCCCGTTCCGGATCGGCGGGTGCATTGAACTCCACTTGCTCGAATCCGAGGAGCAAATGGCGGGCGTCCTCGCGCGATTCAGGGCGATCCGCGCCGGTGGCGAGCACCACGCCCATGATCTGCGCGGCGCTTTCCAGCACCAGTTCGTCGGCGAGATCGCGCCCGGTCCAGTCGTTCCATAGGATCCGGTCCTCGGCCAAAGTGACGTGACCGGTCCCGGCCGCGCCCGGTGTCTCGATGTCGATGTAGTTCGGCATCAGGATGGGGTGACGGTGAGGCAGGAGGGATTCGATGTCGGAACGTTCGAGTCGCATGGCTCTGGGTCCTATGCCGCGCAGTCGCAGCCGACGACCACGGAGACGTGGCTGCCGCCGACGCCCGATCCGTGGTGCAGGAAGCGGGATACCCGCTCCCGTGCCGTGCTGTAGTTGAGAAGGGAGGCAATGCCTTCGTCGTAGTCCACGCCCTCGTTCATCGCCGGGACGACTCCGCGCTGGGCGCAAGCGATGCCCAAAGCCAGGCGCAGGACGCCGGAGGCGGCGAATTCGCCGGTATAAGCCTTGATCGCCGAAACTCTCGCCGAGGAGTCGCCGAGCGCCTGCCGCCAGACCTCCGCGTCCGAGCGATCCAGGTTTTTGCCGCCGTTGGCGGGGCTGGATACCCAGTCCATATCGGCGTGTTCGCACCCGGCTCGAGTCAGCGCCTGATCGATCGCCGCGACGGCCCCATCGGAATCGTGGCGGAACGCGTCCTTGGCCGACGATCGCAGGCCGATGCCTTCGATGGTTCCGAGAATCTTCGCCCCGCGCTCCAGCGCGGCTCGTTCGGTCTCCAACAGCAGGGCTGCCGCGCCCTCGCCCAGGGCGAAGCCGGAACGGCGGCGGGCGAACGGGTAGGAATCCTTGTCGCCGGCCAAGCCCAAATCGTGGAAGGCTTCCACCAGCGCCGGGCTGAGCTCGTCGGCGCCCACCACCAGGATGCGTTCGGCGAGTCCCTGGCGGAGCATCATGGACGCGTACAGGAGCGCGTATTCGCCGCTGACGTCGACGCCGGTGACGGTGGAGTTGGGACCGGCCACGCCGAGCTCGATCGCGGCGAGGCCGGCGCTGGCGTTGTACACCGTGGTCGGGAAATGGGCGGGGCTCAGGGTCTTGATGCCGTCGCGCAGGAACTTCTTCTGATGCTCCACGACGCTGTTGAGGCCGGAAAAACCGGTTCCCACCAGGAGGCCGCAGTCCCGGCGCAGGTCCGACGGCAGCTCCGCGTTAGCCAGTGCCTGGCTGCCGGCCGCGATGGTGTAGCAATTGATCGGGTCCATCCGCCGCGCCTTCTTCGGGTTCAGGTAATCGGCGACATCGAATCCCTGAACGGCGCCGAGGCGGCGTTCGGGCCCGAAGCGGTCGGTCTCCGCGAGTCCGGTCTTCCGCTCGGCCGTAGCCCGGACGGCTGTATCGACGTCGGAGCCCAAGGGACTCACGATACCGATGCCGGTAATGACGATCTGATCAGTCATGACGAATAACTCCGTTAAAAAGGTGTGAGGTTGCCGCGCCGGGGATCGAACCATTCGCCGTGGCCGGGCACGACGAAGTCGGCCTCGGCGACACGGCGGCGGGAGGCCAGGAGCCGTTCCCGATCGTGGACGATCAGATGATGGTCGATGCCCGTGGCGAGAAAGTCGTCCAAGGACAGCACCGCATCGCCGGCGATCATGCAGGCGCCCTGTTCGGTGTCCACCCAGAGGCCCATCTGGCCGGGGCAATGACCGGCCAGGTCCACCGTGGCGACGTGCGGCGAGAGCTGCTCGCCGGGGTCGCAGAGATGAAATTCGCATGCACGGTCGGACGATTCGAAGTCGTAGCGCGAATCCGTGGCGAGACGCAGGAATTCGCGCAGAAACACCGGCGCGATGAGCTCATGGCTCTCCTTGAGGAAGGCCTTGTAAGCTGCGCGGTCTTCCCGGTAGCGCATCAATTCGCACACGAATCGATATTCCTGTCGGGGGACATGAATCCGCCATCTCCGGCACTCGGGGGCCGACGCTTTGTAATGGTCGAAATGCAGGTGCGTGAAATAGGCGTCGGTGATGCCGTCCAGACCGAAGCCGACCACGCCGCGCAAGACCGCGTCGAGTTCCGCCGCCGTGGCGAAGTCGCCGTCGTCCACCAGGAAGCGCCGCGGCCCGTCGACGACCAGGGTCGCACTGGCGCGAAGCGTCAACCGGGTGGGGCGGTTCAAGCGGTAGACCCGCGCTTTCTCAGACACTGAGACCTCCGTCCACGACGATCACCTGGCCGGTCATGTAGCTGTTTTCGGGCGACGCCAGGAAGCAAGCGACACGGGCGACTTCCTCCGGGGTTCCGGCGCGGCCCATGGGAACCGACTTGATCAGCGGCTCGAGCTGTTTCGGATTCATGCCGGCCAGCATGTCGGTGTCCACGAATCCGGGCGCCAGCGCATTGACGCTGATGCCGTAGCGGGCCAGTTCCTTGGAGAGCGAGCGGGTCATGGCGATGACACCGCCCTTGGAGGCGGCATAGTTGGCCTGCGCCGGCGTTCCGATCAGGCCGCTGATCGACACCACGTTGACGATACGCCCGAAGCGCCGCCGCATCATGTCCTTGACGACGGCGCGGGACACCAGAAAGGTGCCTTTCAGATTGGTGTCGACCACGTCGTCGAAAGCCGCCTCCGACATCATGGCGAGAAAACTGTCGCGCAGTATGCCGGCATTGTTGACCAGGACCTCGATCGGTCCGAGATCGCCGGTCACCGCCTCGACCATGGACTCCACCTCGGCGGCCGTCGCCACGTTCGCCGGATAGGCGCGGGCGGTTCCGCCGGCCTCGTGGATTTCCCGGCAGAGTTCTTCCGCCTTGTCGCGGTTGCTGGCGTAATTCACGGCCACTTTGCAGCCCGCCTCCGCGAGCGCTTTGGCGATGGCGCGGCCGATGCCGCGCGAGGCGCCGGTCACCAGCGCGACCTTGTCTTCGAATCCCATGGTTTCACCCTTCATAGCGTCTGAAAATCAAAGAGGTGTTGTTGCCGCCGAAGGCCAGGGAATTCGACATGGCGTATTCCATCGCGTGATTGCGGGCCCGATTCGGCACGTAGTCGAGATCGCATTCGGGGTCCGGCGTCTGGTAGTTGAGCGTCGGCGGGGCGAACTGGCCTTGCAGGCTCAGCACCGTCGCGGCGGCTTCGACGGCGCCCGCCGCCGACAGCGTGTGGCCGATCATCGGCTTGATCGTACTCATGCAAAGGCCCTCGGGTTTTTCGCCGAAGACGCGCTTGACCGCGGCGGTTTCCGACTTGTCGTTGAGCTGCGTGCCGGTGCCGTGGGCATTGATGTAGCGTATCTGTTCCGGCTGTACGCTCCCTTTCCGGAGCGCCATGTCCATGGCGCGGGCCATGCCGTCCCCTTCGGGATGGGGGGCGGTGATGTGGTTGGCGTCCGAGGTCAGGCCGTAGGAAACGAACTCGGCAAGGATCGGCGCCTTGCGCCGCAAGGCGTAATCCATGTCCTCCAATACCAGTACCGCCGCCGCCTCGCCGAGGACGATACCGTCCCGGTTCAGATCGAACGGCCGACTCAGCGTCGGACTCAAGGCGCCGAGCGCGTTGAAACCGGACAGGGTCACGTAGGAGGCCGCCTCGACTCCGCCGGCGAGCATCACGTCGGCATAGCCCTCGCGGATGAAATCGGCGGCGTAGCCCAAGGCGGTGGCGCCGGACGAGCAGGCCGTCATGATGCTGCTGCGCGGCCCCTGGAAACCGAAATAGGCGGCCACCACATTGCCGGCGTTGTCCGGATTGGTGGTGAGCAACCGGGACGGGCGCCTCGGTTCATGCCGAATGGCGCGGGTCACGTAGGCTTCCGTGTCGGCGACCGCTCCGCCGCTCCCGAGAATAACGCCCGTTCCGGCGCGAACTACCGAATTGGCCGGGAGGCGCGCCGAATCCACGGCTTCCTGGGCGGCGGCCAGGGCATACAGATCGACCGACGAATAGTGCTTTCTCGCGCGGCTTCCGATACCCGCCGGGACCTCGAATCCCTCGATCTTGCCGAGCTGATTCGAGGCGAAGCCCTCGGTGTCGTGCCAGCGGTTCTCCTTCACCCCCGAGCGGCCGAGCCGGAGCGAGGCTTCGAACTGGCTGGCGTTATTGCCGATCGGGCTGACTATCCCTATGCCCGTGATAGCGATGCGTTTCATGGATACTCCCCTGCGGACTTAACCGGTAGCTTGTGGCGAGCTCAGGCTTTTGCCGCGATCAGCTGACCGATGTGGTCGGCCAGAGTGTTGAGGGTACGGAAGTGGGCTTGCACCTCCTCGTCCTGTTTCAGCTTCACGCCGAAGGTCTGTTCCACGCCGAGCACGATGTCGATCACGTCGATGGAGTCGATGTTCCATCCTTCCGGATCGAACAATCCGTCATCGTCGCCCGCATTGATCGCGGCGATATCCATGTTCAGGCGGTCAGCGAAGATGTTTTTCAGTTCGGTCTTGATTTGCTCGTTTTGCATGGCTTTTTTCCTCGTTTGGGGTTAAGAGTGTTAGAAGACAGTCAATGGGTCTCTTTTTCGAACGCGTTCAACAGCTTTCGAATCGGCGGAATCGCGCGGAGCCTTCTGATCACCCGATGCCACGGCACCGGCGCGATCATCCGCGTCAGAACGGAAGACTTGAAGGACAGGGTTCTCGGGATGATGGCGTGCTCGGGACACGACTGCGAACACAATCCGCAGCCGATGCATTCGGTCGAAATGGCCACTGAGTCCAGCCGAGCGGTTTGTCGGTCCCAGGACGGCACGATGGCCGGGCAATCGACCTTCAGACATTCCCCGCACTGGGTGCAAAGATCGGTTTTGATCGTGTACCGGTAATTGGTCGGCCCTTTCCGCGGCAATCCCTGCACGCAGTCGCCTTTGACCACCATGACGGACAGGCGGTCGGACGCCAGGAAGGCATCCAGGGTGGATTCCAGCTGATCCACGTCCAAGGCATCGACGACGGCGAATTCGGGCACGCCCAGTGCGTGTAACAGGCGCTCCCAATCGTCACGCTTGAGCGGCCGATTGGTGAGCTGGAAGCCGGTCATGGCCGTTCCGGCATTGTCCAGGATTAGGATGGTTCCCGGTATCTTCGCCGTCACGGCGGTCAGTAGCGACGGGATGCCGGAATGAAAGAAGGTCGAATCCCCGATCACGGCGATGCAGGAGCGCGCCGCCTCCGGACCCATGGCGGCAAGGTAGCCCTGCAGGATGCCGAGGCTTGCCCCCATGCACAGATTCGCATGCAGCGCTCCATGGGGTTCCAGCGCACCCAAGGTGTAGCAGCCGATGTCGCCGACCACATAAAGATCGCGCTTGCCCAGCGTATAAAAGATCCCGCGATGAGAGCAGCCGGCGCAAAAACCGGGGGGGCGGGGCGGCAGCGGAAGTCCGGAGTGGCTTTCCGGCGTCGTAACCTGGTGCCGGATCGGGATGACTTTTCGCTTGTGGCCGATCCGTTCCTGCAGACGTTCCGCGATCTCCGGGATGTCCGGACTCTCGAGATGTTTAAGGGAAAATTCGCCGACCCCGTCGAAATGGGGACGCGCGGCGACGTTGACGCCCAGGGCGCGGATGCGCTGTTCCAGGAAGCGGCTCGATTCCTCGACCACCAGAATGCGGTCGCAACGGGCGGCGAACTCCAGGATCGCTTCTTCATTCAAGGGGTAGCTCATGCCGGCCTTTAAAATCGGCGCCCGCCCCTCGAACAGTTCGCGGACGGCATGATAGGGAAAGCCCGTCACCACGATGCCGTAGGGATATTTTTCCAGGCGTTCGGCCGGCATCAGGGTTTGCATGAACCACCGGCTCCAGTGTCCGTTGGCCAAGCGGTCGATTCTCCGCACCAGATCCTTGTGCCGGGCCGGGACGAATGCCGGCAGCAACAGGTACTTCTCTATCGGGGCGGCGAAGCCCAGATTCGGGAGAACTTGGCGTCTCGCTCCCATCACCGTTCTGGATGTGCCGTAGCAGATCGGGGTCGTAACCCTCACCACGACGGGGACGTCGAACTGCTCGCTGATTTCGAAAGCGAGTCGCGGAAAGATCAGCGCCTCGTCGATATCGGAAGGTTCGAGCACGGGGACGTGCGCCGCCTGGGCAAGCTGCCTGGTGTCCTGCTCGTTCTGCGAGGCCTTGGCGCCCGGATCGTCGCCGACGACGATGACCAGTCCGCCGCGGGTGCCGGTGTAGGCGACGTTGAAGAACGGATCGGCCGCCACGTTCAAGCCCACGTGCTTCATCACCGCCAAGGCGCGCTGCCCGGCATGGGCGGCGCCGATGGCCGCCTCCAGGGCGACCTTCTCGTTGGCCATCCATTGGGTCTTGATTTCGGGAAAGCGCAGGAGGCCTTCCACGACCCCGGTGACCGGCGAGCCGGGATACGAACCCACGAACGCGGCACCCGCTTCCCATGCGCCGCGCGCAACCGCCTCGCAACCGTTGAGAAATGCCATGTTCAAGCCCTCGCTTCGGATCGCTTCGTCTTGCGCAGATGGTCGACGTACCGCACCGGGGTATCCGGGGCGTTCCATCGGGCTATCTGGCTCAATACCCGGCTGGGACCGACTTCCACAAATTCGCGGTAGTGCTCCGAACGGAGATTTCGAACCAGTTGTTGCCACAACACGGTTTGGCATGGCTGGCGCGTAAGCGTGGCGAAAACTTGATCGGCGGACAGCAGCCGCTCGCCGGTGATATGCGACCACAAGGCATGTACCGGCGCAGCCACGGTCAAGCCCAGTTCGGCAGCCCGCGCGGCGACTATTTCGGCGACGCGCCACATGCGGATCGAGTGGAAGGGGATACGGGCATCGATGTCGTCCCGGCGAATCAATGTCCCCTCAAGAGTGCGGCACAGCTGCTCGATGTCTTGTTCGCTCCCGTACACCACGATCTGGTAAGCGCTGTTGATCGCGAGCACTTCCACGGAGAAACGGTGGGCGAGACTATGGGCCCCGATGGGGGTGTTGGTGGTGATGACCGAGATTTTTCCGGTGTTCTCCGCGAATTCGTCCCAAGCGACGCTGAACATCGCCTGAAGCCAACCGAACGACATTTCTTCGGTCAATGAACAGGCAGCCACCGCTGCGGCGTAAAAACCCAGGCTATGGCCGCAACAGCCATAGTTCGCGTCGGGGCTGGATTGCCGTACGACGCGCCACCACAGGAGGTTGAGAGCGTGTATCCGCAGCTGGTGCAGGTTTTCGCGCTCCCGATCGCTAGCTCCGTGCTCGGTACCGAGATCGCAGCCGACCAGCTCGCTCCAAGCGGCCAGGAGCTCTTCCGACCACGGATGGTGAATCCGGAATTTCTCGATCATGCCGGGGTAATCCGCCCCCAAACCTGGAAACATGTAACAACAAGGCATCGGTCGATTCTCGGTTCTGATTAAACGTTGGCTTCGGCGAGTTCCGCTTCGCCATATTCGGGGTGGACGCAGTCGGATGATTTTTGAGGATTGGAGAGAGGCTTATTGGATGCTTCGCTGTAGAACCGCAGGAAACCCCATTCCATCGCCCGGATGTTCTTGTGCGCGGTACGTGGCGCCAAAGCACCGAAGGCGAGCGTCTTGGCGCGTTGGATGTCGAGGTCGAAGGCGGCGCAGAAGAATCCGAGCATGGCGCTGGATGCATAAACCGCTTCCATGCGCTCGGATAGATGCCATTGCGCCAGGGGAATCAGCACGCAGTGAGCGCCTCGCCCTTCCAGTTCGCGCAGGATTTCCTGCGTGTCGGCGTAGGCGTACTGCTGGAGCCCGCCACAGATGGTTTCGATGCGTACATCGGAAAGAAGGCACCAGGAGCCGGGCCGCAGCCGGTCGCGATACCGAAGCGCCTCAAGGGGTTCCAGGCCGATCAGGATGTCTACGTCCGATACGGCCAGGGACGGCGCGCACACCGAACGACCAGCGATCAGCGTGGCGGCGGTGCTTGCGCGGCGTTGCGCCACACCGCGCTGCTCCGCCGTACACACATGGCAGTACCGGTCGGCGATCAGGTCGCGCAGTCGCCGGGTCAGGTTGGCCACACCTTGTCCGCCGATCCCTACCATGAGGATGCGAAGATCCTCTGGCAGTTCGCCGGGATGGAAGCGGTACGCTTCTGCCGTGTTCTCGGGGTCCGATGCCGACTGGCCACGGTCTTCCCACTGGATGAACTTGTTCCAGTCATTCCGAAGGCGCACGGCGGATGGACGTCTCGCTATGCTCATTTCGCATGCTCCTCTTCATATTGAAGTTCGTTTTCGTTCCTCACAATTTCACATCGGGTAAACGCTCCAAGGAGCGGCTAGAGAGTTGTCTCTCCGTCCGTGTGTTCTTGTTGAGGAGTTCTTAGGCGCAAGAGTCTATAGGGTGGGATGTTAATTAAATGTGACATATTCACGCGATAGCACGCGTTGTTGCGCCACGGCCGCCTGTAGGGCTTTTCCAAAGGCAATGCCGATGAGCCTACGCAGGTTGATCAAGACCGGTCGGCGAACGGCGTTGAGGACCGATATGTACAGACAGACACCGTTGGACGTTTTGCCGGTTCCAGGCGAGTGCCTCGTGCGCTAGAGCGTTTTCATCGCGCTCGTACGGCAAAACCGGCTTGGCGGAAGTCGTTGGCGCCTTCGGCTCGGGTGAATGAATTCAAGCATTCGTAGGTCGGCAATCCTTTGCCGACGAAGACGTTCGGCCAGGACGTGGCGTCGGGAAGGGCGGCTTCGGCGCTCCAATCGCAAACGGCCTGGCCGGGAGCGCCGGCCACGCCCTTCCCGAAGACGCCGTTTGCGATTGGAAGGGTCGCGACTAAAGTGACCGTTTGCGATTGGGAAGGGATTCCCGACCTACTCGCGAGTTCCCGTACAGTCGGTATGAAAATGCTCTAAAAACAAAAAAGAGCTTCTGAAAGGCCTAGAATCTCTTGCTGAATCCGACATGGCGAAACGAAGTACCGCTGAGGCGCGGAATCGCTTCATGAAAATACGGTAGCGCCACGAAAAATGAGCGATACAGAAGGGAAGGCAAGCGATCGCAGCGTATTGAGTCGCCGCGCCATAGCGGCTTGATATGGCTGTGCGAGTCAAAACGCGGCGAACAGGTAGTCCAGTGCCGGACAGAAACAAGAATGGGTTGACACCGCAACTTGTCAGCAGACTTTCCGCCGGCACTGCGTCTTCGACAGCTTACTTCTGTATGGGAACAGCATTCAAAACGGAAAAGTCCGAGGCTTGAATCTCGGCGACGCCGCTGAGCCTGGTATCGGTCCCTGTGGCAGTGAGCCAGCAGGAATAGGCCAGGTTGCCCTGGATCGGCGCGACAAAAGCGCAATACGTGGCAGGTTGAAGTTCGGCGTCACAAGTGTCGCTAGAGGGAGCGACGGTCTCGTTAGTGTTCGTGAATATCTGGCGTTGCGTGATTGTCACCGGGGACAAGCCCTAATTGAAGATTCGGCAACTGATATTCCCGCCTACAGAGCCGGGACCACCATAGGCCGGACCTCCGGCGAAGATTTCTGCCTGTGCGGTTCCGCAGAAGCCGATCAGACTAGCAAGCGCAGCAAATGTAAGACGAACGTTCATGGCAATCTCCTTTGCTCACTAACGATGGGTCCTATAAAGGGTTGCTTTGGTTAAACTCGGGTGAATTCAATTAGTCAAACGCGGCAACCCTTAGCAAAGCTATCTAAATAGCATCGTTGAGCCGGTCCGTATATCGGTAAGATTACAGCGAAGTTAATTTAATGAATCAGGGACAAAAGCATCTGGCCGGCACCCTGCGAGATCCGCAGAGCCTCAAGTTCTATGCCCTACGAGTCGACCTTTGCAAAATGGCCGATGGAGCGATCCGAATGGGACATCGAATACGCGCGAAGCGTCAATGAGGAAGTGTTGGACGAAATGACGCGTGTGCTTTGACTATGGACCGCGAGTCAAATTACGAAAGCCTGACCGCTTCTTGGCTTCGTGTCATATGGTGGTGGATGGTTGACCGCAGGAATGGTTCCTCGGTCAGCCATTTCGAACCGGTGCAAACTGATGCGAATTCCCGCGTAATCACCGCGACAGCAGCTCGATGTAGGGCTGGTAGCTGTAGCTCCGATTCGTCTTCTGGCCGGTCATTTCCGTCACGATGCCCAGGTCTTCCAGCACCTTGACGGCCGCAGTGGCAGTCGGAAAGCTGGTGTCCAAGCTTTTCCGCACCCGCTCGATGGTGAAGCGCGGCATCATCGGCAGCATTTCGAACAGCCGGTAGCTGGCGGGCCCACCCTTGGGTGCTTCGAGTAGGCGGCGCCGATCCGCCGCGATCAGGCTAGCGATTGCGATGATGCTGCGCTCGGCGTCACTGGCGGCTGTTGCCACGCCTTCGAGGAAGAACGCGACCCAGGACTCCCAGTCGCCCTCGGTGCGGATGATCGACAGGCGCCGGTAATACTCGGCCTGATGTTGCTTCAGGTAGCCGCTCAGGTACATCAGTGGCTCGGGCAACAGGCGCCAGTGTTCGAGCAGCGCTGCAATTAGGAGGCGTCCGATACGGCCATTGCCGTCGAGGAAGGGGTGGATGGTTTCGAACTGGGCATGTGCTAGCGCAATCCTCACCAGAGGCGGGAGCGTGCCAGCCTCGCCGTGAATGAATTGCTCCAGATCGCCCAGCAGACCTGCCACCCGGTCGGCCGGTGGCGGCACGAAAGCCGCGTTGCCCGGCCGAGTGCCGCCGATCCAGTTCTGGGAACGCCGCAGTTCACCGGGCTGCTTGCCGGCACCTCGCACCCCGTCCAGCAGGACACGGTGGGCCTCACACAGGAGGCGCACGCTGATGGGCAGCCGGTTGGGATCGCGCAGGTTGTCCTGCACCAGTCGAAAGGCACGCAGATAGTTGGTGACTTCCTCGACATCGTCCGTGTTGCTGACGGCGAATCCCGCTTCCTCGTCGAACAGGTCGGTCAATGTGGCCTGGGTACCTTCGATTTGCGAGGTGAGCAGGGCCTCCTTGCGGATCGCGCTGTACAGCAGCCAGTCAACTGATGGCACGAGCCCCGACACCCCGGACAGACGGGCGAGCGCCAGCTCTGCCTGATGGTTCAGGTCGGCATACGCCTCAGGCGCTAGCGCAGGCGCGGCGGGCGGCAGGGGATGCGGGACGAAGGCCCGAACCGATTCGCCCAGCGTCGTCGAGATGGCGTAAGTGCCCGTAGTCCGATTCATGGTGAAGACATCTTTAATGCGAGCTTTCTGTATTAAAGCATTCTTTAATACGAAGCGCCAGCATTAAAGCACCCTTTGATCAGAGAGCCTGCCGCCGACTTACCCACCCGAACTGTCAAGGATGCCTTGACGGTTGCCGGGCGGTACTGCTCCAAGAATCGGCTACTTGTCGCGACCGGTCATGGCCACTGCCGCTTCCGCATCACGTACTGCCTGTCTGCCCAGGCAAACTGGAAGAACTCTTTCATGTCTGGCACCTCTGCCGCGCCGGATTGAGCGGTGCGATTGACCGCCCACGCGCTGTCACAAAGCGAGTCGAGCACATCGCGCAACGCGGCGATCAGGGTAATCAGTGCGTAGATGGCGTACTTGGCGGCAGTGTCCAGTTCCGAGGCTCGGACGTGCAGTGGCGCAACATCCATTCGTTGCTGGTTGAGATCGCTCATCAGGCTGGCTGCGACATTTCCAAACGCAATGCTCGCTATCCGTCCGTTCATCTGCGCGCGTTCGCGTTCTCGCGTCGTGGCCTGCGTTTGCATGATCTGGCTCGCAATCTCGCCCCATCGCGCGATGGGGTCGACCATTGTCTGATGCCTGTGGCCAGTCAACTTGTTGATGTTGGAATAGTGCCCGCCGGGGTGAGCGAAATCGTCAAGAAAGCCCAGGATCACGATTGGCAATGAATCGGATTGAAATCCATCCAGTGCGGTCACGTTGCGCGAAGAGCAGACGGCCTTTGCGGCGTCGAAGAGGGCACGAAGCTTGTGTCCATAGCCCTCGACAGTTTTGCTGTCGGGAGGAACCAACTGGTTGCGCGCCATATGGTCGAGGATCAAGACCAGCTTCAACACCCGCTCAAACCCGATCGATAGTTCGAAGAAGGCCGAATAGAACAGTCCCTTCTTGTCCCCCAGATTGGCGCGACGCAGGGCCGTCAGGCCATTGCAGAGGCAGGCTTGGGCCAGCAGCCCCTCCTGTTCCAAGAGGTACCATGTCGGGCTGAACAGCATTAAGCCCCCTCCCTCTCGTTGCACGTCGCTGAGCCGAAATCCATAGGCAATTAACTCACCAGCCCGAAATACCGCTCGAAGAAGGCGGCCAGTTTGTCCAGCACGGTCTGCTTCTTGCGCCCGTGGCCGTTATCCTTCGAGAAGCGTGACACCGGCGGCAGTATCTTGGTGATGGCGGTGCCGGCGGTCGGGATGGCGCCGTCGCGGAAGGCGTTGTCGATGAAGGCACGGGCTTCCTCGGCGTTCAGGTTCTCGTCCTGGATAATGCGCTCCAGTTCCTCGGCCTTTTTGGCCACCACAAAGGCCTGCCACTGGGCATCCACCTTGCCCTTGGTGGACACGGCTTCCACGAATTGCTCGATGAGGTCCTTCTTGTTGCGCAAACTCGGGCTGGCATTCACGGCGCGCTCGATATTGGCGCGGATTTCCTTGTCCTCGCCCGTGCCTTTTTTCTTCAGGTACTGCTCCACCAGCATCAGGATGTAATCGACGTTGATCTCGACCTGTTTGATCAGCTCGATCTCGAACACCACGTCGTCGTTGATGCTTTCCTTCTCGGCCTCCGAGGCGCTGCGGAACTCGGCGTACAGGTTGAGATACAGGCTCTGGTAATCCTGGAAGTCGCGTTGGCTCAAGATTTCGTTGCCTGCGAAATCGTCGAATGCCGTGAGAATATTTTTCAGTCGCAAGATCGAGCCAAAGAGCTTGATAAACGCCTTCTGTGCCGCTTCGCCGACGATGGCCTGGCCGAGCGGAAATTTCTCAATCAACTCCTCGATCCGCTTCTGGTACTCCTTGTAGTACTCGGCGTAAGGCTTCAACAGCACGATGCCCTTGGCGTCCTTGTTGCCGAACAGGGCCAGGGCATCGTTGGTGGCGTCCTCCAGGTTGCGGAAGGAGACGATGTTGCCGTAGGTCTTGACCGAATTGAGGATGCGGTTGGTGCGTGAATAGGCCTGGATCAGGCCGTGGGCCTTCAGGTTCTTGTCCACCCATAGGGTATTCAGCGTGGTGGCGTCGAAGCCGGTCAGGAACATGTTGACCACGATCACCAAATCCAGCTCGCGGGTCTTCAGGCGTTGGGACAGATCCTTGTAGTAGTTCTGGAACTTGTCGGCGGAGGTGTCGAAGCTGGTGCCGAACAGGGCGTTGTAGTCCTGTATCGCGGCCTCCAGGAAATCGCGCGCGCTCTGGTCCAGCCCCTCGGTTTCGAATTCCTCTTCGCCCAGCAGGCCATCGGGATCGCCCTCGTTGGCGGCGAAGCTGTAGATCAGACCGACCTTCAACTGTTGCGCTGCCGGCAAGGCCGCCTGCTGGGCCTTGAATTCACTGTAGTAGCGCCGGGCGGCATCGATGGACGCCGTGGCGAACAGCGAATTGAAACCTGCCAGCCGTTTGCCGTGCATTTTGTAAGAGGCGGCGCGCTTGGTCTTCTGGTCGAAGTGCTCGCGGATGTAGCCGACGATCTGGCTGATGCGTTCCGGCGCCAGCAGCGCCCGCTCGGTGTCGATGGCCGGCACCTGCTTGTCCTTGATGTGATCGGACTTCTTGATGGTATTGATGTAGTCGATGCGAAACGGCAGCACGTTCTTGTCGTTGATGGCATCGACAATGGTGTAGGTGTGCAGCTTGTCGCCAAAGGCCTGCGCCGTGGTGCGGCGCAGCGGGTTGCCGCCGCTGCCCGCGTTTTCCGCAAAGATCGGTGTGCCGGTGAAACCGAACAGGTGATAGCGCTTGAACACCCGGGTGATCTCGGCGTGCATGTCGCCGAACTGGCTGCGGTGGCACTCATCGAAAATCACCACCACATGGGCGTCATAGACCGGGTGCTTCTTGTTGTTGGCCACGAAGCGGGACAGTTTCTGGATGGTGGTAATGATGATGCGGGCGTTGGGGTCTTCCAGCTGCTTTTGCAGCACGGCGGTGGAGGTGTTGGAGTTGGCCGCGCCCTTCTCGAAGCGCTCGTATTCGCGCATGGTCTGGTAGTCCAGATCCTTGCGATCCACCACAAACAGCACCTTGTCGATCTCCGGCAGGCCGCGCGCCAGTTGCGCCGCCTTGAAGCTGGTCAGGGTCTTGCCTGAGCCTGTGGTGTGCCAGATATAGCCGCCCGCTGCCACGCTGCCGAGCTGCCGGTGGTTGGTGCTGGTGGCGATGCGCTGCAGGATCTGCTCCGCGGCGACGATCTGGTAGGGGCGCATCACCAGGAGCTTCCTGTCCACATCGAACACGCAGTAGCGGGTGAGGATGTTCAGCAGCGAGTGCTTGGCGAAAAAGGTTCGGGTAAAACCGTCCAACTCGGTGATGGGCCGGTTCTTCGCATCGGCCCACCAACTGGTGAAGGCGAAACTGTTGGAGGTCTTGTTCTTGCTGCGTTTGCTGCGCTGCTCGGCCAGGTGGCCGTCGCGCACCGTGTTGCTGTAGTACTTGGTCAAAGTGCCGTTGCTGATCACGAACAACCGCACATACTCGAACAGGCCGCTGCCTGCCCAGAAGCTGTCGCGCTGGTAGCGGTTGATCTGGTTGAAGGCCTCGCGGATGTCCACGCCCCGGCGCTTGAGCTCCACATGCACCATGGGCAGACCATTGACCAGGATGGTCACATCGAAACGGGTGCTGCGCGTACCTTCCGCCTCATACTGGTTGATCACCTGCAGGCGGTTGTTGTGGATGTTCTGCTTGTCGATCAGGTAAATGTTCTTGGTGCTGCCGTTGTCGCGTTTGAGCAACTGCACATGGTCTTCCTGAATGCGCGCGGTCTTTTCCACCAAGCCGTCATTGGCGCCCGCAATGCAGGTGCTGAAAAAGCGCTGCCACTCGGCATCGGAAAACGCGATCTTGTTCAGGGCTTCAAGTTGCGCGCGCAGGTTGGCGACCAGCGCGGCTTCCGAGGTCAGGGGCAGGTAGTCGTAGGCCTGCTTCTGCAACTGGGCGATAAAGTCGCGCTCCAGCGCCGCCTCGCTCTGGTAGCCCGGCTCGCGCACCCCCGGCTCGGGCACGAACTCGGCCACCACCGTGCTCTCGCTGGAGAGCGCGATGGGCTCGTAGCGGTGGGGTTTGAGGTCTTCGCTCACGCGGCCTCCTTGAAGCTCAGCAGCCGGTCGCGGTAGTGCTCGTACTGCTGTCGGCGCGCCTGGATCTCGGCCGGCAGGCCGCTGGAGAGGTCGTTCACCAGCGCATCGAATTTGTCGAGGATGGCGACGATGCGTTGTTGTTCTTCCAGGGGTGGGACAGGAACCTTGATTTGCGACATGACATTACTCATCAGCTTTGGGTTGCCCATACCATCACTGACATACCGCTTCGTAAGCCCGCCTAGTGCGTAGTAGAGAAACTTGGTGCTTACGTGATTGCAGTCCAGCACTTTCAGAAGGCCGCAGACATTGGTGATGCTGAACTGTTTGTCGCGGTGGTAGAAAACCGAACCCGCGTTGGCGCCATCAGTCGTCCATGTAATGGATTCGAAGTCGTAGTCATAGGTGTCAATGAAGCCAAAGACGCCATCGTTCGCAGTCTGCGACGAGTACACCGGATACGGCCCGGCGTGATCGCGCAGGTAATCCTTCGACATGACGCGACCACGATTGATTTGACAAATCTCACCCAAGGTCGTCCACCTTATCCTTGCTTGCTTGCTTGCTTGCTTGCTTGCTTGCTTGCTTGCTTGCTTGCTTGCTTGCTTGCGCCGCTCATGCGCTCATCGAAGCTGAGCAGCGCGTCGCGGTAGTACTGGTACTGCCGCCGACGCGCCTCCAGCTCCGCCTCCAGCTCCGCCTCCAGCTCCGCCTCCAGCTGGGTGAAGCTGTCCAGCACCTTCACGATTTCGCGCTGGATTTCGAGGGGTGGGATGGGAATGCGGAAAGCCTTTACCGCGCCATCTGTAATAGCGGGGTAACTGGCGCCTCGCTCATTTGCCTCGACGTGGGAATAGAACGACTCAGTTCCAAGGAGGTGAAAGACGAAGTTCGGTAGCACCCGTTCTCTGTTTGGCCGAAGTACACAATAGCCAGTACTGCATACCTGTCCGTCGTATTCTGAGGGAATCAGGGTGTAGCGTTTAAGCATGGGGCGCGTGGTGCCGAATATCACGTCGCCTTCTTGAACGATCTGTTGTGCCCGACTTGGTGCATTCTCGCTGGTTATTGTCTGGGTCTCGACGATTGCATGGGTTATTCGATCAACTGACGTAAGATCGATATATTGGAACTCTTGGCCATTTGTATCCGGCCATTTGATATTGGTCGTTCGGTGCGTGACTTTCTTGAGTTCGCAGAACTCCACCCCTTCCGGGCAAAGCTCGGCAATCAACCCATCAATCCGGCTCATGCCCGCTCTCCTTCCAGATCCGCCACGATGGCATCGATGGCCGTTCGCAATTCCGCCTGCCGCGCGACGATGCGGGCAATTTCGGCATTGAGCGTTTTGATATCCACCGCCTCGCGGGTGTCCTTCTGCTCCACATAGCTGGAGACGGCGATGTTGTAGCCGTTGGAGGCAATCTCGCCGTTGTCCACCAGTCGGGTGAAATGGGTGATGTCTTTGCGCTTCGTGAAGGCATCGAGAATCTTCTGCTGATGCGCCGCGGCGAGCTTGTTCTTGTTGCCGCTGCGGGTGAACAGGCTGCTGGCGTCGATGAACAGGGTGGCGTTGTCGTGCTTGGATTTCTTCAGCACGATGATGCAGGTGGCGATGGTGGTGCCGAAGAACAGGTCCGGCGGCAACTGGATCACCGCGTCCACGTAGTTGTTGTCGATCAGGTACTTTCGAATCTTGGCTTCCGCGCCGCCGCGATAGAGCACGCCGGGGAATTCGACAATGGCGGCGGTGCCGTTGACCGCCAGCCAGCTCAGGATGTGCAGGGTAAAGGCCAGATCGGCCTTGCTCTTGGGTGCCAGCACGCCGGCCGGAGCGAAGCGCGGGTCGTTGATCAGCAGCGGGTTGGCGTCGCCGTCCCATTTGATGGAGTAGGGCGGATTGGAAACGATGGCCTCGAAGGGCTCGTCGTCCCAGTGCTGCGGGTCGGTGAGCGTGTCACCGTGGGCGATGTCGAATTTCTCGTAGTTGATGTCGTGCAGGAACATGTTGATGCGGCACAGGTTGTAGGTGGTGAGGTTCACCTCCTGCCCATAGAAGCCCTGGCGCACCTTGTCCGGCCCCAGCACCTTGGCGAATTTCAGCAGCAGCGAACCGGAGCCGCAGGCCGGGTCGTACACCTTGTTCACCTCGGTCTTGCCCACCACGGTGAGGCGGGCCAGCAGTTCGGAGACTTCCTGCGGGGTGTAGAACTCGCCGCCGGACTTGCCGGCGGTGGAGGCGTACATCTGCATCAGGTATTCGTAGGCGTCGCCGAACAGGTCGATGCTGTTGCGCGAGAAGCTGCCGGCGCCGTTGGAGAGCGGCAGGTCGCCGATGGCGTCGAGCAACTTGACCAGCTTTTCGTTGCGCCTGGCCACGGTGGGTCCGAGCTTGCTGCTGTTCACATCCAGGTCGTCGAACAGGCCCTTGAAGTCGTCTTCGCTGTCCGAACCCTTGGCGGAGGCCTCGATGTCGACAAAGATGCGCGAGAGGGTTTCGTTGAGGTTGGCATCCTGCCGGGCCCTGGCGCGCACATTGGCGAACAGCTCCGAGGGCAGGATGTAGAAGCCCTTTTCCTTCACCGTCTCCAAACGGCCGAATTCGGCATCTTTGTCGCTGAGGGTCGCGTAGTCGAAATCCTTGTGGCCGGCGCGGCGCTCCTGTTCATTGAGATAGCCGGTGAGGTTCTCGGAGATGAAGCGGTAGAACAACATGCCGAGCACGTAGCTCTTGAAGTCCCAGCCGTCGACGCTGCCGCGCAGGTCGTTGGCGATGCGCCAGATGGTCTTGTGCAGTTCGGCGCGTTCGGTTTCTTTGGTGTTGTTCGTCATTCGGGCCTTCTGCCAGTCGATTGCGTGCTGTTGTTGGTTATTGGGCGCGCCGGATCAATCCAGCACGACCAGAAATTCGGTGGCCAGCGCCTCCGGGCGCACGGCGCGGGTATCCGGGCTGCGGTGCAGCTTGACCAGGCCGTAACCCTCCAGATTGCGCAGCGTGCGCGACAGATTGCTGGCCGCGCGGCCGGAGAGTTCAGCCAGTTCCAGTACCGTGCGGGGCTGCTTCTCCTGCATCAGGCGCAGCAGTGCCCGGTTCTCGTCCGACAGCACGCCGGCCAGCTGGCGCCATGACGCGAACCAGACCGTGGGCGTGGGCGCTTCGCTGTAGCTGGAAGCCTGGTGGGCCCGTTTATCCGAGCAGATGCCGACGACCGTGCGCATGAATGCTCTCCCCCTGTGTGCCGTTGATGCTATCACGCGAGCATCGTATCGGACAGCCGCAGCCTCGAATTTATTCCGGGCCTGCACAAATCCGCCGGGAGCGGATTTGGACAGCCGGAGGCTGGCCGCGAAGCGGCAGGCCCCAGGGACGGGGCCTGCAAACCTCGGTTTGCACCCTGACGGTGGAGGGGCAGCGCGCTCGCGCCCCCCGTATGCGAATCCGGCCAGGAAGGACCCGTATGCTTGGACGAGACATCGTTCCCATGCCCGGCCAGCCATTGGCATCGAGGGAGGTGAGCATTCCCGATGCTCACCCACTCTCTTTAGAGAGGAAACGCCGGGAACCGGAAAAGTGGCGCCGTTGCCGGGCTTGCGCGTTCCCACCCCGGTCCGGGAACGGTTGTGGCCGGGAACGGATGCTTGCTCCGGGAATGCTCACGCCTGATCCGGCTGGCTCGCGTTCGCGCGCTTCAGATGCCCGGTGACGAAGGGGGCCTCGCCGCTGGCCATGGGGCCATCGGGCACGTCGAGCCACTTCACCAGCTTCGAGCCATCGACCATGGCCATGACCAGTTCCTCCCGGTCGAGCAGCGTGCCGACCCGTTCGGCCAACCGGTGCTTGCCGATGGCGTGGAAGGCTTCCGGCAGTTCATGGCGGCGCTCGTGGACGCCGTTGCCGCCGGTCTTGGTGTAGGGCTTGCCCTCGGCGGCGGCGCGGGCGATGGCGGCCTTGAGTGCGGGCAGCAGATCGACGTCGGTCTGGCGGGCGCGGATCTGGGTGCGCAGGGCATCGTCGCCGAGATCGAACTGTAGGAGCAGTTGCCGGCCTTCATCGGCGTGATCGCCCGGGGCGGCACGGCGCCCAGCATTCCAAGATTCGCGTACCCGGACGCGGCGTGGAATGCCACCTGATGCCCGGCACAGTGACTGGTGCGCGAATGGGACAAGTGAGCACCGCGTCACCGTGACGGCCGATGGTCTCTACGAGCTGAACGGCCAGCGCTTCAAGAGCCTGTCCGCGGCGGCGCGTCACATCACCGGCACGCAGTGGTCGGGGCCGAAGTTCTTCGGGCTCAAGCCGGGCAAGGGAGGCAGCGATGAGTGCAGCCATCCAGTCCTCGCCCAAACGCTGCGCGGTCTACTGCCGGGTCTCCAGCGACGAATGCCTCGACCAGTCCTTCAACTCCATCGACGCGCAGAAGGAGGCCGGCCATGCTTTCATCAAGAGCCAGCCCCACGAGGGCTGGATCGCGGTGGCGGACGACTACGATGACGGCGCCTTCTCCGGCGGCAACATGGAGCGGCCCGCGCTCAAGCGCCTGCTGGCCGACATCGAAGCGAGCCGCATCGACATCGTGGTGGTCTCATCCGCGACAAGATCGCCGCCAGCAAGGCCAAGGGCATGTGGATGGGCGGGCCGCTGCCGCTGGGTTACGACGCGCAGAACCGCCTGCTGTTCATCAACGAGGCGGAAGCGACGGTAGTGCGGCGCATCTTTGCGGACTTTGCCCGCGCCCGCTCGACCACCCACATGGTGCGCAACTACTGATCGAGCGCGTGCAGATCGGCGACGACGGGCTGGAGATCCTCTGGCGCGACGCCGGCTGGGCTGGACTGATCGAGGAGCTGCGTCCCGGCAGCATCGGTGCGGAACTCGCGGAAGTGGAGATGATGGTATGACGCGGATTCGGCAGACAGGCGAGGCGACAATCCAGAACCGCATCGACGGCGATGCGGTGAAGCTGTCCACATTCATCCCGCTCAAGATCCGCAAGCGCGGCGTGCGCAAGGTGGTGATCCGCCCGGACGGGGAGAGCACACGACCCTCCAGCCGCAGCCAGCACGACAACCCGCTGCTGGTGGCGCTGGCGCGGGCCTTCTACTGGCAACAGCTGCTCGACGACGGCGTAGTGGTCAGCGGCACCGATATCGCCCAGCGTGAGGGACTGCATCACTCAACCGTGAACGAACTGCTGCGCCTGACCTTCCTGGAACCCGCCATCATCCAGGCCATTCTGGCTGGCAAGCAGCCGCGCTGCATGAGCCTGATCTGGTTCCAGCGCAACCCCCTGCCGCAGGACTGGATCGAGCAGCGGCGGGTGATCGACGGGTTCGATGCGTAGCGGTTTCTCGGCAAATCGGTGGCCATGGTTGACCGCAGAAAGGCCGCGCCAAACCCGCGAAATCACTGGTCTCTGCGCCGCGACTACCCGCAGGGCAAACAGAGAAAAGAGACTGGGCTGGCAGGAAAATGGGGCGTTTCGGGGCATCTGGGCGCGTTTGCACCCGCAGGGCATTCGCCCGGAATCCCGCGCCATGTGGGGATTTCAGGCAAGAAAAAGGGCCTGGAGACTATCCAGGCCCTGGGTATTGGTGGACCGGAGGAGGATCGAACTCCCGACCTCTGCATTGCGAACGCAGCGCTCTCCCAGCTGAGCTACCGGCCCAAGTGCAAAAAAAGACAAGGCTTATCTTTAGATACAATACTCCTTCGACATCCTTCTTTTCAACCTTGCTAAAAGCTTGCTGCACGACTCCGGCTCACCGGTTGCTCTCGGCCGGAGACGAACGTGCTGATCGTGGGCATTGGTCAAACAAGAAAAGCATGTCTTTTGCCCATTGATCAATAGCCAGAGCATTTTCATACCTAGTGTACGGGCACTCGCGCGTAGGTCGGGAATCCCTTCCAATCGCAAACGGTCATCCGGGGAGCACCCGAATGACCCTTCCAATCGCAAACGGTCGCTTTAGTCGCGACCCTTCCAATCGCAAACGGTCGGCCTGGGAGCGCCGAAGCCGCCGTTCCCGACGGTGCCGTTGGGCCAACGGGTTCGTCGGCAAAGGATTGCCGACCTACGAAAGCTTGAGTCGATCTACCCTGGCCGAAGGTACCAACGACTCCTGCCAGGCCTGTTTTGCCGTACGAGCGCGATGAAAACGCTCTAAGAGCCTATCTCAGTAGGCCGTTCGCCCTGAGCCCTTCGACTCCGCTCACGACAGGCCGGTCGAAGGGTTTCGGGGACCTACTGGGATAGGCTCAAAATCGCTATTCTTTGCCCGGAAGCAGATAATCCCGCTCCACCGCCTCGTCGATTAGTCCTCGGGCATAGTCCCATAGCGCGGTGGAACCGGCGGCGATGCGGGCATTGGCCGCCAACACCTGGTCGGCGGTGACGCCATGGTGCCGCCAGGCGCGGCCTTCGGTCAGGAAGTTGTGCAACAAAGGCATGAGTCGATCTAGAGACGCCGCAAAGCGGGCTTCGGTCGTCTCGCCCATTTCAAACTCTTCCCACAGCGCCCGCAGTTCCGCCGCCTGATCGTCCGGCAACATCCCATAAATCCGTTCGGCCGCCTGCCGTTCCCGTTCGGGCTTGCTGACGTTTCCCGCGACATCGTAGATCAGAACGTCGCCGGCATCGATTTCGACCACGTCATGGAGCAGCAGCAGCTTGACGACCCGCGCGAGGTCGAGGTCCATGTCGGCGTTGGCGTGCTCGGAGAGCACCAAGGCCATCAGCGCGACATGCCAGCTGTGCTCCGCCGAATTCTCCCGGCGCGAGCCGTCCGCCAGCCAGGACTGGCGAACGATGGTCTTGAGTTTGTCCAACTCGACGATGAAGCCGATTTGCCGTTTCAGTCTGTCCATGGGGAATCTCTACAAGGGGATTGATGGAGGATCGTAGGATGGGTAGAGCGGAGCGAAACCCATCGGAATCGAAAGCCTCGCAATGATGGGTTTCGCTCCGGTCTACCCATCCTACCGCAGCAACGTCCGATAAACCTCCCCATCCACATTCCCGCCGCTGATCACACAACAGACCGACTGTCCGCGGAAGCGTTCCGGTTCGGTCAGCAGAGCGGCCACGGCGAGGGCGCCGGTAGGTTCGGCCTTGAGATTGGCGAGTTCGAACAACAGCTTGACGCCCTGGGCAATTGAGGTTTCCGGTACCTCGACGATGCCGGCAAGCCCCGTATGCAAAATTTCCCAGTTGCGCCGGCCCAGGCTCAGGGTGCGCGCGCCGTCGGCGAGGGTTTGCGGTTCGGATTCGTTAACCACGATGCGCCCGGCTCTCAGAGAGCGTGCGGCATCGTTGCCCAGCAGCGGTTCCGCGCCGATCACGGGCGTCGATCGGCCGGCGCGACGCAGTCCCGTGATCAGACCGGCAGTGAGGCCGCCACCGCCCACGGGCGCGATGACCGCGTCGAATAGGTCGCCCAGAGCGGCAATTTCCTCTCCCAGGCTGGCATTGCCTTCGATTACCAACGGATCATCGTAGGCGCTGGCAACATAGGCATCGGGGCAGTCTGCGGCGAGTTCCGCCAGCCGTTCGGCCCGGCTTTTCACGCTTGTGTCCACTTCGTCTATCGTACCCCCGTATTCCCGCACCGCGTCCATTTTGACCCTGGCCGAAGTCGCCGGCATGACCACCCGGCAGGACTTGCCCAGCAGCCCGCAGGCATAGGCCAGCGCCTGTCCGAAGTTGCCGGACGACGCGGCGATGATCTGCCGTTGAGGGACTTTCGAAGCCAGATGGTAGGCGGCGCGGAACTTGAAACTGCCGGTGTGCTGGAAGGTTTCGCTGACCAGGGTAAGGTTCGCACCGACTCTTCGGGAGAGACGCGGCGCTGCGATTACGGACGTGGGATGCAGGACTGCGTTGAGGGATTGCGGCATCGTGGATACGTATTTGATTCAGGGCTTGGAATGATCTGCGGACCGGTCTGTTTGCCTTCGGTTCGTAACGCGTCGCCCCATCGCGCTGTGTCGCGATGGAAACGTTTCGACGGCACCCTAGACCTATCGCAGTAGACCGTTCGCCCTGAGCCTGTCTAAGGGCCTATCGTGAACCTGTCGAACTGTCTCTGATCGGTTCTAAGGCGACCGCTTCAAACTCGTCATCTGCTGCAGTGCTTCCCGGTGACCGAGCCGGCTTTGGCGCAAATTGACATACCATTGGCAATAGGCGCCGTAATTGCCGACCACACTGGCCTTGGCCACATCGGTCATGCCATCCAGCAGGGTCAGGAGAGATTCGCGGATATTCTGCTCTGCCAGCAGGTCCCGTGTTTGTACGGTTCGGTTGGCGACCATCCGTCGGTCTTCCTGCGTGAGCTTGGCGAGGAGTTTGATGCGTTGCTCGTATGCCGCCACGTCGCCGGGCGTCGGCCGATAGGAAGAGTCGTCGCGGTGTTCCTGAAGTGCCAGCCATTCGGCTGCGACGTCCTTCTCCGCCAGGTTCAGGAATTTTGCTTTGCGCAACTCTGCCAGTCGGTCGGAGCGCGTCAATGGCGATTCGACAGCGGCGGGGATGTTCTGGCTAGAGGAAGAATCCGGACTGTCGCATCCGGCTGCGACGATGACAAGGCCCATGGCGATCACCGGGTTGCTGAGCTCCCGGAGCGGCTTCGTACCGCGAAAGGGTTTTGATTGAGTCACCGGCTACTCCGAAAAGTTGGCGTCAGATCAGAGCGAAAAGGTTACCACAGCGAGCGCGAAATCCTGGTGCGGAAGGCATCGGGAATGTCCTTGCTTCGAAAATAAAGGATATTTTCCTTGCATCTTCGGGAGAGTTACCCGACATCCCTCGTGGGTCGCGACCGTATCGACGGGTATCCTACCCGGATGCCTGCAGCTTACCGCCATCGCTCATGCGGTGGTAACCACCCTTTTCCTTTTGTTTCGAATACGTCCGACATGTTCCATAAAAATTGCCCATATCTGTTGCGCCTGCCGCAAGCTTTCCGCCTACAAAGACTCGTTCCCTGCATACTCGCCTCGGCCGTGATATTGCCCGCCCATGCAGACTCCGTTTTTGTAACCCTGGAGAAGGACAATGCCGTAGTCGAAGTGGATGGGGCCACCGGCGAAGTCCGGCGCACGGTTCCGGTAGGCAAGCGGCCCCGAGGTATCCTGGCCGGGCGCGATGGCCTGAAGATTTTCGTGGCAACCAGCGAGGGCAATGCGATCGCTGTCCTGGATACCCGCACTCTGGAACCCGTCGGCCGATGGCCGGTCGACAAGGACCCGAAAACCTTCACGCTGAACCCCCTCGAAACCCGCTTGTTCGCATCCAACGACGACGACAACCAGCTGACCGTGGTCGATGTCGAATCGCGCCAAGTGTTGAAGCGCATTCCCATAGGCAAGGAACCGGAGGGTGTTTCGATCAGCCCCGATGGGCGTTGGGTCGTCAGCACCAGCGAAGCCGACAATACCGCCACGTGGATCGACACCACCAGCCTGGAGCCGATGGAGCGAACGCCGGTCGACCCGCGACCTCGCTACTCGCGCTTTACCGATGACGGTGAACAGCTCTGGGTCAGTTCGCATGACGGCCAGTCTCTGACGATTATCGAAACGGCAACGAAGCGTCCGATCAAGACAATTACCTTCAAGATTCCCGATGTCGCGGACCGTGATATCGGAGCCGTGGGTATCCGAATCGACCGGGATCGCCGCTACGGTTATGTTGCTTTGGGCCGGGCCAGCCGGGTCGCCGTCATCGACGCCCGTACGCTCGAAGTGGTTCGGTACATTCCGGTGGGACAAAGGGTCTGGAATCTCGAATTCTCGCCGGACCAAAAGCGGCTTTATACCGCGAACGGACTCAGCAACGACCTCTCCATCATCGACCTCTCGACCTTCGTCGTAACGAAGACGGTTCCGGTCGGAAACGGTCCCTGGGCGATTGCCGTGCTTCCGTAACTCGTTCGGAGCTTTTCCCACAGTTCATTCGTGACAGCGCCGTGCGTTGCCCGGTTCCGTCACGATTGGGAACCTTCTTCAGTTCAGGCGTCTTTTCCCCGTTTATCGCACAGATTCCGCATTCGTCGGGCGTCTGGGGGAAGCCGAGGACCGTCTTTTTTCGGCGGATCGTAGACTTACAGTGAACGGCGCCCCGCTAACTCAAGCATGGTCGGAAACTAACGCTCTAAGCCATCGAACGTTAGTCAAACAATGAAAGCGTGACTCCTATTAACCCGGCCTATAAATATAGGCCGGGTTAATCCGGGGCAGGGATGCCCCGGCGCGGCGACAAGCCGCGTGAGCCCAGGCCGGGCGTGTACCGGGCTTGGGCGGCGGCCCGAAATACCAGGAGGGTATTTACGGGCCTGATTAATAATTAATCTCCGCAACTGCAACCGCTATCGCTGCCTGAGCCGTTATCCCCTGAACTGCAATCGACGCTTGAGGAAACTGAATCACTGGGTTGTGACCAAGAGTTAGAGCTCGAATCATAACTACCGCTGTTCCAGTGCGATCGGCGCTTTCTACCCGTCCTGATCGCAAACCAAAGCAGCGAGAGCAAAAACGTAATAAGCAGCCCCGTTCCGACACCCATTGATACCCCCTAGCGATTGATTATCTGATTCTGTATCTCACAGAATTTAAAGGATAGTCGCTGGCGAATTGGAAAAAGTACCCGGCCGACACCCCCAAAGATCCGCTGATTATCACGCTCCATGCCCTACGGGCGGGCCTCTGCAAAATGGTCAACGAAGGCAAAATCGAACTCGAAGAAGCGATCCGGATTTGGGACATCGAGCACGCGCGAAGCGCCAATGAGCGGCTGGTGGATGATATGAAGCGCGGCCGGAAACGTACGCTTTGAACCATCGGGCATTAGCCAAATAACTAAAGCCTGACCCCCCTCTCAAGCTCTGGCTTGGGAACTCATACCTCGGAAGCTCTAACTTCACGACCATACGGTCGGCATCGATCATCCTTTCTTCCCGGAGTTTCGTAGTTGGGTTGACGCTTCGTGGAAGTCCAGCCTGTCCGCTACGTATCTTTATCTATACTTCTTCGTGCCTAGCCTCATTGTGAGGCGCTACTAATTTTTTGCGCTCATGCGTAGCGTCCATGCTGCAGGACTGGGGGATTGCCGCATTTAGCGGCTTTTTTCATGGCAAAGGCGCCATTCAGGAGAGTTGCACATGCGCTGTTCAAGATTTTTCTTTGGTATTCAGAGTGCCTCTATAGCTACCATAACTATTTTTAGTTGCTTTGCCTCTTTTGCGGCGCAGGCGGCAACTCCTTTGCCATCCATGGCAGACCCAAATCTACAAAACTGCCTAACAGAACAGGCCAATCGTAACGGTTGGCAGTACGTTGAGCAGGTAGTCCAGTTGGAGTGTCCCGGTCGGAATATCATTAGATTGGAAGGATTGGAGGGGCTTTTCAGTCTTACTGAGCTCGACTTGAGCAAGAATAATATTCAGGACGTCTGGCCACTCGCTTCACTGCAAACCTTAACCAAGCTTAATCTCTCCGGTAATTCGACTCTGGCCATTTGGCAGGTGCGCCCGGTGATCGACATGAACCGGGGACTAAGCAGCTTGGGACTCAACGGCATCGAGATCGGCTCGTTTGACAACCTCGGGCCGCTGATCAATTGGGAGACGGGCGAGCCTTACGCCTTGACGGAGCTGGATCTGGGCAACACTCACCTGACCGATCCCAACGGCGGCAAGAGCCTCGACTTCCTGATGCCGTTTGGCAGCACGCTGACCCGCCTCAATGTCGCCGGCAACGGCATTAACAATATCCAGGTCTTGGGAAGCTGGAACTGGAACCTGAATAGCCCGAATTTCAGCCAACTCCGAGAGCTGGATCTATCGAACAATGCTCTTATCGAGGTAGTCCCCCTCACGTCGCTACACAATCTGACTAAGCTCAATCTTTCCGGCAACCGTCGCGTGGCGCTCATGCAAGTGCGCCCGGTGATCGACATGAGTTGGGAACTAACTAGTCTAGGGCTCAACGGCATCGAGATCGGCTCGTTCGACAACCTGGGACCGCTGACCAACCCGCATACCGGTCAGCCCTACGCGCTGGCGGAATTGGATCTAGGCAATACCCACCTGACCGATCTCAACGGCGGCCATAGCCTCGACTTTCTCATGCCGTTTGCCGGCACGCTGACCCGGCTCAACGTCGCGGGCAATGGCATCGATAACATTCAGGTCTTCGCGAGTTGGGGATCGAACGGTCCAAACTTCAACCAACTCAAAGAGCTGGATCTGTCGAACAATGCTCTAGTGGACGTCTGGCCGCTTAGTCCGCTGCACAATCTGACCAAGCTCAATCTCTCCGGTAATCAGAACCTTGCCATCTGGCAGGTGCGTCCCGTGATCGACATGAACCAGGGATTGACCAGTCTGGGGCTCAACGGTATCGAGATCGGCCCGTTCGACAACCTCGGGCCGCTGACCAACTGGGAGACTGGACAGCCTTATGCTTTACAGGAACTGGACTTGGGCAACACTCACCTGACCGATCTCAATGGCGGCAAGAGCCTCGACTTTCTCATGCCGTTTGGCAGCACGCTGACCCGGCTCAACGTCGCCGGCAACGGCATTGACAGCATCCACGTCTTGGGAAGCTGGGGTTCTTCGTACAACCCGAACTTCATGCAACTTAGGGAGCTGGACCTGTCGAATAACGCCCTGATTGATGTAGCCCCTCTCAGCGCGCTGCATCAGCTGACCAAGCTCAACCTCTCGGGCAACCAGAGCCTGGCTATCTGGCAGGTGCGTCCCGTGATCGACATGAACCGGGGACTGACCAGTCTGGGGCTCAATGGTATCGAGATCGGCTCATTTGATAACCTCGGACCGCTGACCAATTGGGAGACCGGTAAGCCTTACGCTTTGACGGAGCTGGATCTGGGCAACACTCACCTGACCGACCTCAATGGCGGCAAGAGCCTAGACTTTCTCATGCCGTTTGGCAGCACGCTGACCCGGCTCAACGTCGCCGGCAATGGCATTAACAATATCCAGGTCTTTGCCAACTGGGGACCGAACGGCCCGAGCTTTGTCCAGCTGAGCGAATTGGATTTGTCGAACAATGCTCTGGTGGACGTCTGGCCCCTCGGCCCGCTGCACAATCTGACCAAGCTCAACCTCTCGGGCAATCCGAACCTCGCCATTTGGCAAGTACGCCCGGTGATCGACATGAACCGGGGGTTGACCAGTCTGGGGCTCAACGGTATCGAGATTGGCTCATTCGATAACCTCGGACCGCTGACCAATTGGGAGACGGGCAAGCCTTACGCTTTGACGGAACTGGACTTGGGCAACACTCACCTGACTGATCCCAACGGCGGCAAGAGTCTCGACTTCCTGATGCCGTTTGGTGGCACGCTGACTCGGCTTAACGTCGCGGGCAACGACATCGATAACATTCAGGTTTTTGCGAGTTGGGGATCGAACGGTCCAAACTTCAGCCAACTCAAAGAGCTGGACCTATCGAAAAACGCCCTGATGGACGTCTGGCCGCTTAGTCCGCTGCATCAACTGACCAAGCTCAATCTCTCCGGCAACCAAAGCCTTGCCATCTGGCAAGTACGTCCCGTGATCGACATGAACCGGGGGCTGACCAGCCTGGGGCTCAACGGTATCGAGATCGGCTCGTTCAGCAACCTCGGGCCGCTAACGAATTGGGAGACCGGTAAGCCTTACCCTCTGGTGGAATTGGATCTGGGCAATACCCATCTCACCGATTCCAACGGCGGCAAGAGCCTCGACTTCCTCATGCCGTTTGGCAGCACGCTGACCCGGCTCAACGTCGCGGGCAACGGCATCGACAATATTCAGGTCTTCGCGAGCCCAGGCCCGAATGGCCCAAACTTCAGCCAACTCAAAGAACTGGATCTGTCGAGCAATGCTCTAGTGGACGTCTGGCCACTCACTCAACTGCACGCTTTGGGGTACTTAAATCTCGTCAGCAACGACCAGATCGGATGCAATGATCTGGATATGCTGGTGGCGGCTCTTCCCTCCACCCTTATTCAGCGTCCGACAATATGCCAATAATCTGGATACGTTGATGATAGAGCTCTCTGCCACTCTGATTCAGCCATGGATATATCTTGAGAGCCATCATGTAAGCACCAGTGCGGTGAGGCAGAAAGCGATGCAATAGCGAGCGAGTCTTGTAGCTCGCAGCATGCTAGATACCCGGCTGGCACCCCGCGGCCGGGTTTCTTATTGAAGCTGGGCTAAAAGCGGGAGCTGATTTGGCGATCGACGAATGAAAGCGCTTTTGATTTTGATGCTGGCCGTATCCTTCGGCCTCCGGGCCGAAGAAGGCTGGGTCAACTACTACAAAGATCCGCAAAAGGCGGCGGAATGGGAAAAGCACTTGGCCGACACCCCCGAAGATCCGCTCATCATCAAGCGCCATGCCCTACGAGCCGGCCTTTGCAAAATGGTCAACGAAGGCAAGGTCGAACTCGAGGAAGCGATCCGGATCTGGGACATCGAACACGCGCGAAGCGTCAATGAGCGGCTGCTGGCTGCTGGATGAAATGAAGCGCGGCCGGAAACGAATGCTCTAACCATCGAGCCTAAGGCAAATAACCAAAGCCTGACTCCTTTACACAAGCATTCGTAGGTCGGCAATCCTTTGCCGACGAAGACGCTCGGCCTGACGTGTCGTCGGGAAAGGATTCCCGACCTACTCGCTGACGGATCGTAGCCACGGTACCCCCCTTGAACTGGCGTCGACGGACTTTTTGTCCGCTTCCGTGTGGTTTCTGCCACACCTGAAGCGATTTTTGTCCGATTTTTACCTGTTTTTGGTGGGTATTGGCAATAAAAAATATCGGCGGTATCGCGCCGATATCTTGATATCTATATGATTTTGGTGGGATTTTATGGAGGCTGAGGTCGGAATCGAACCGGCGTCCACGGCTTTGCAGGCCGCTGCATGACCACTCTGCCACTCAGCCTAAGTGGGCTTGCCAAAGTAAAAAGCCGCGTCTCTTATCGCGGCTTTCTGAATTTGGAGCGGGAAACGAGACTCGAACTCGCGACCCCAACCTTGGCAAGGTTGTGCTCTACCAACTGAGCTATTCCCGCGTCGTGCTGTTGAGAGTTGGAATTTTAGGTATCACTGGAGGCTTTGTCAACTCTTCGTTATCGCCTTTGAGCACTGGCAGTGCGGCCTTCAGATAATTGACCATCGACCAGAGCGTCAGTATGGCGGATATCAGCAGAAACAACTGCCCGAGGTTTTTTAGAAAACCTAGCCAGACATCCATGCTCAGCAGGAGCGTGACTATCGCGAGCATCTGGGCGGTCGTTTTCCATTTGCCCAGCCAAGATACTTCCACGCGCTTGCGCTGTCCGACTTCCGCCATCCATTCGCGCAGAGAGGCGATCGTGATTTCGCGTCCGATGATGACCGCGGCAGCGATGGCTACGTAAGGACTGGGGTCGGCCTGGACGATCAAGACCAGCGTGACGGCCACCATCAGCTTGTCGGCGACGGGATCGAGAAATGCCCCGAAGCGGGTGGTTTGGCTCATTTTGCGGGCCAGATAACCATCCAACCAGTCGGTTACGGCGGCGACTGCAAAAATCAACGCGCAGGCGATGTGGGCGCCACTCCACGGTAGATAGAAAAAGACGACCAGGACCGGAATCAACACGATCCGAAGTAACGTCAAGTTGGTGGGGAGATTCAACTCCATGTTCAGCTTTCTCTCTCGTGGAACGTTTCATAAATGCGCTTTGCCAATTGAGCGCTGATGCCTTCGACGCTGCTCAGGGCGTCCACGCCGGCACGGCTGATTTCCCTGAGGCCGCCGAATTGCCGCAACAGTTGCTGGCGCCGCTTCGGACCCAGTCCCGCGATATCGTCGAGAGTGGACTGTTTTCGGGCTTTGGCGCGTCGTTGACGATGCCCTGTGATGGCGAAACGGTGGGCTTCGTCGCGAATCTGCTGAATCAGTAGCAGGGCGGGCGAGTGGCTGGGCAGAATGATGGCATCGGACGAGCCCGCCGGGAAGAGGGTTTCCATTCCCGGTTTACGATCGGGACCCTTGGCTACTCCGACAGTGCGAATGCTATTCATTCCGAGTTCGCGCAAAACCTCGCGCACGGCATTGACCTGGCCTTTTCCGCCGTCGATGAACAGGATGTCCGGCGCTTCGATCTCGCCTTGCTTGATTCGCTGATAACGCCGCGAAACCGCTTGCGCCAGGGCGCCGTAGTCGTCACCGGGCGTAACGCCCTCGATGTTGAAGCGGCGGTAAGCGGATTTGACCGCACCTTGCCGGTCGAACACCACGCAGGATGCGACGGTTTGGTCGCCCTGGGTATGGCTGATGTCGAAGCATTCCAGGCGTTTCGGCGGTTCCGGGCAATGTAGGGCCTCGCCCAGACTGAGAAAGCGCGCATACAGGTCCTGCCGATTCGCCAATTTCGCATTCAAGGCGTTCTCGGCATTGATGAGCGCCAGCTGCAGGCGTTTCTGACGTTCGCCGCGGAGCCGCGCCGCGATCTGCACGGCATGGCCGGATTGGCTGGCGAGCACTTCTGCGACTAGCTCGGCATCCTCGATCGGATGGCTGATGAGGATTTCTCGGGGAACCTGTTTCCCAAGGTAAAACTGAGGGATGAACGCCGCCAGGATGCTGCCCGGATCGTGCTCCTCCAGCATGCTGGGGAAGTAGGCGCGGTCGCCGATTTGCTGTCCGCCGCGAATGAACAACATCTGTACGCAGGCGACGTTGCCCTTGATTGCGCAGGCGATGATGTCGATATCGCCGTGTTCGCCGTGTACCGCCTGTTTTGCCAAGACCGTTCTCAGACTCGCGATCTGGTCGCGATAGCGCGCCGCTCGCTCGAAATGGAGATCGGCCGCGGCTTTTTCCATGCGTCCCGCCAAATCGTCGATCAGCCGCTTGCCGTTTCCCTCCAGGAACATGACGGTATCCTGCACGTCCTGGGCGTATGTTTCACGATCGATCAGATCCACGCAGGGCGCGGTACAGCGTTCGATTTGGTATTGCAGGCAGGGGCGAGAGCGGTTTTGGAAGTAAGAATCCTGGCACTGACGCACGGGAAAGATCTTCTGCAGCAACTTTAAGCTTTCCCGCACCGCGCTGGCGCTCGGATAAGGCCCGAAGTAGCGGCCGAGCTTGCTCTTGGCGCCACGATGGAAGGTAATGCGAGGAAAAGGCTGATGGGTCGAAACATAAATATAAGGATAGCTCTTGTCGTCGCGCAGATTGATGTTGTAGCGCGGCTTGTGGCGCTTGATGAGCTGGCTTTCCAGAAGGAGCGCCTCGCCCTCGGTGTGCGTCACCCTCACGTCGATCGAGCATATCCGTGCCACCATGGCTTGCTGCTTGGGCGAACAGTCTTTGCCCGAAAAATAGCTGGATACCCGCTTTTTCAGGTTTTTCGCCTTGCCGACGTAAATCACTTCACCCTTGTCATCCAGCATCCTGTAAACACCAGGTAGCTGGGTCAGAGTTTCGAGGAAAGCTTTGATGTCGAAGGACGGGGCGTCTTCGCGCAAATTCATGACAGATAGGCCGATTCGTCAAGAAGAGAACATTATAATCCCGAACGGGCAAGGGCACGCAGTTCGACAGTCTGTCGCCTTACCTCAAGAACAATGGACGTACAGGCCGAGCGCTGCAGAATCAAGCAAAGGAAACCGCAAGACGGCGCGACAATAAAAACGCCGGATCTTCCATCTTTCAAGCCGTGACAGCGATAATGGTCAATCAGCTTCATCGGCGTGATTCTGCTGTTTTGCATGGGATTGCCTTGGGCCAGAGCGGCGCAATCGGAACGTGTTTTAATAAAGACCACCGTTCATTCTGATCGTGCCCGTTGCCGGGCGGAAAAAGCATTTGTCGATACAGGTGATATTCCGCCGGGTTCATCCGTTTTTCCGTGAAAAAATGACGGCGGAATTCTAAGAAAGAAGTGATCGTCGCTTTTGTTTACTCACTCTAATACCAATATGGATATTTCCGACTCGACTTCGCTTCGCTCCCGCGAACGGGCGTGGGCTCTCTACGACGTGGCGACCTCGTCGTTCGCCACGACGGTGATGGCGGCTTTTTTTCCGGTCTTTTTCAAGCAGTTTTGGGCGAGCGCGCTGCCGGTGACGGAAAGCACCTTTTGGCTGGGGGCGGTAAGTTCTGTAGGCGCTTTGGTCGCGCTGGTTCTGGCGCCGGTGCTCGGATCGCTGTCGGACGCCGGGGGGTGGAAGAAGCCTTTGCTCGCGCTTTGCGCGTTCATCGGCATTACCATGACCGCAGGACTCTTCTGGATCGAGCAGGGAGCCTGGGAATTGGCGCTTACCCTATTCGGCCTCGGGCTCGTGGGGTTTTCCACCGGAATGGTTTTTTACGACGCGCTGTTGCCTTCGGTGACGATTCCCGCCCGCTTCGAGCATGTATCCGCCTTCGGGGTGGGGATGGGCTATCTCGGCGGTGGCGCGCTCTTCGCCGTCAACATTCTGATGACGCAAAAGCCGGAGTGGTTCGGTCTTGCGGATGCGTCCGCCGCAGTCCGAATGTCGTTCCTGTCCGTGGCCGTATGGTGGTTCGTGTTCACCCTTCCTTTGCTGTTCGTCGTTCGGGAGCCGCCTCCCCGGTGTGCCAGCGGTGCCAACGCCGTCAAGTATGGGTTGATACAGCTTCGGGAAACCTTCCGGCATGTCCGGCGGTTGAAGATCGTCATGCTGTTCTTGGGCGCTTACTGGCTTTACATCGATGGCGTGGACACCATCGTCCACATGGCGGTGGACTACGCGCTGGCGATCGGCTTCGATGCCGGCGGGCTGATGTTGGCCTTGCTCATCACGCAAGCCGTCGGCGTTCCGGCAACGCTTGCTTACGGCTGGCTCGGTCAGCGCTTCGGCGCCAAATCCGGCATTCTCGCGGGACTCGCGACGTATGCGTTGCTGGTGGTTTGGGGTTCCGTCATGAGCCGGCAGTGGGAGTTTTACGGGATCGCGGTGGGCATAGGCTTGGTCCAGGGCGGCGTTCAGGCTCTCAGCCGTGCGCTTTACGCGCGCCTCATTCCGAAAGAAAAGTCCGGCGAATTCTTCGGTTTTTTCAACCTGCTCAGCAAGTTCGCGGCGGTTCTGGGTCCCGTGCTGGTGGGGATCGTCAGCCATGCCACCGGCGAACCGAGACTTTCGATACTCTCCTTGCTGGTGCTCTTTACCCTGGGCGGCGCGCTGCTCTGGAATGTCGATGTGGCCGAAGGCGAACGGCGCGCCGCGGAGTTGTAGGTATGCCTGCTACACCGCCGGTTGCCGCGGCAGGCACCAGGAAACTAGCACCGTCATGGCCAGGACAACCACGCCCAGGGCGAGAATCGCAGCCACCGGGCCGATGCCCTGAGTCGACGCGAAGGTATAAATCCCCATGCTCACCAGCATCGCGGCGTTCTGAAAGAAATTCTGGACCGCCACGGCGCCGCCGCTGCCGACGGTATGATGACCGATCTGCTGGATCGCCGCGTTAAGCGGCACGACGAACAGGCCACCGGCGATGCCGATGGCCAGCAGCGTCGCTCTGGCCGGCCACAGGCTATCGACACCGGCCAGGAGCAGAAAAAATAGGCTCAGCGCATACGCGGCAAGCCGTGCACGCCGGATGTGCTCCAGGGGAATTAGGCGCGGGACTATACCTGAGCCAATGACGATGCCGACGGCGAGAAACAGGGTCAGCTGCGCGATTTCCCCCGCGGTTTGCGTATCGAGCACTTGCGGCGCCCAGGTTACGAGAATAATTCTCAGAGTGGCGGCAGAGGCCCAGAACAAGCTCAGGGCGATTAGAACTAACCGGGCACGTTCTGATTTCAATAGCTCTTTGATTACGTGCACCAGTTTGGTCAAGGACGAACCGGGGCGCGCGCCGCGTGCCGGCAGCTTGGGCAAGAGGAGCGTAACCCCGGCGGAAATAACATAAAACGCGATGATCGAGCTCAGCGCCAGATCGATCGAGGCATCGGCGAGCTTTGCTCCGATCACGGTGCCCAGCAGGATCGCGGCGATGGTCGCGCCTTCGATCCAACTGTTGATCCTGACCAACCGCGTGTGATCGGCTAATTCGGGCAAGATCCCGTATTTGGCGGGGCTATAGGTTGCCGCACCCACGCCGACGACGGCATAGCCGATCAGAGGCTCGACGCCGAGCAGTATCAGAAGTCCGCCGAGTGCCTTGACGACATTCGCCAAAATAAGAACCTTCGGCTTCGAATGCCGGTCGGCGAACGCTCCGACCCAGGGCGTCAGCATCACGAACGCCACCAGGAAAACGCTTTGCAGGGCCGGGACATACCAGGGGCCGCGATCACCGCTTTGCAGCACGATGGCGATGACCGTGAAGAGCATGGCGTTGTCCGAGAACGCGGAGAGAAACTGCGCAGCGATCAGCGAACGAAGTCCCCGGTTCATGATTCGCTCCCTTCCCGGACGAACCCGGTAAGCGCCGGATAATCCACCTTGCCGGTGGCAAGCAGAGGCAGTTCCTTGAGCACCCGGATATCCTTGGGCAGACAGAGTTCGCCGACACCTTCCTGCTGTGCTCGGGCTGTTAGTTCGGCGCGATCGGCGTTCCGGTACTCGGTGGCGAGTACGATCTTTTCGCCTTTCTTGGGGTCGGACAGCGCAACCGCCGCGTGCCGCTGTCCCGGCCAAATTCGCGCGGCCAGCTCTTCGACCGCGTTAAGCGACACCATTTCCCCGCCGATCTTGGCGAACCGTTTGACGCGGCCGAGAATGCTGACGAAACCTTCCTCGTCGATGCGGACGATATCGCCGGTGTCGTACCAGCCGAGTCCATACTGCGAGGCGGGCGGCTCGAGTTCGCCCGAATGCCCGGGGCGGAGATAGCCCAGCATGACGTTGGGGCCGGTCACGTGGAGGCGCCCTCCCTCGGTTACGCCGGGAACCTCTTCCAGCCGCCATTGGATGCCGGGGAAAAAGCGCCCCACCGTGCCTTCCCGGTAGTACATGGGCGTATTGGCGGATAATACCGGCGAAGTTTCCGTGGCCCCGTAGCCTTCCAGTACGCGGAGTCCGAATTTCTCGGCCCAAAGCTTGCGGGTATCGGCTTGCAGTTTTTCCGCGCCGGCGAAGACATAGCGCACGCTATAGAAATCGTAGGGATGGGCATGCTTTGCATAACCGTGGAGAAAGGTATTGGTGCCGAACAGGATCGTGGCGTTGATGTCGTAGGCCACTTCGGGAATGATTCGGTAATGCAAAGGCGAGGGATACAGGAACAGGCGCATGCCGGACAGCAAGGGCAGCAGCGTGCCGGCGGTCAAACCGAAGGCGTGAAAGACGGGCAGGACGTTGAGGATGACGTCCTGGGCATTGAAATCGAAGCGTGCGGCGAGCTGTTCGCGGTTGGAGAGGAGGTTGGTATGGGAAAGCATGACGCCTTTCGGTTCGCCCTCCGAACCGGAGGTGAACAGAATTACCGCCGGATCATCCGGGTTGCGCCGGCCGCGGTACCAGTAATCGGCGGTGAGCGCGGCGAGGAAAGCCCTGAACTTGTCCCAGGCGCCCAGCTCCCGGCCCAGGTCTTCGAGATAGATCACCCTCGCTTTTTCCGACAAAGCCTCTACGGATTCCTCCAATTTCGCCGTGGCGACGAAACGACGGGCCGTGACCACGGTCTTGATTTTCGCCGTGGCGCAGCTCGACAGGAGATTGCGGGTGCCGGCGCTGAAATTCAGCATGGCGGGGAGGCGCCCGTGAACTTGAAGCCCCAGGAATGCGGCTACCGTACCGCTCAGGTTGGGCAGCAAGAGACCTACCGCTTCGCCGTCTTCGGTTTTTTCCGCCAGTTTGCGGCCCAGGGCGAGGACTTGTGCGATCAGCCGATCATAGCTGAGGGGTTTCCGCTGTACGTCCTCGAGCACGCGATGCCCGCCGCCGTGAGTCCTCCGTGCGTCGAGCAAGGCCGAGAACACCGTCCGCCGGTAATTGCTCGTCTCGAACATCATCTCGCTCATCAAATCGGACAACATGAGCCCGACCTGATGCCGCCGCTCGGGACCAGTGATCTCCGACGGCGGACTGACTTCGCGAGGCGGCAGAATGTTCAGCGTGATAGGCGGAAACCAGCGCAGCCGCACCACCCCGTGCAGATGGGAAAATATGGTGTATTGAGTGCCGTCGATTCGGATCGGCAGAACCGTTGCGCCGGATTTTTCGGCGATCAGCCCGGCGCCGTCGTAAATCTTCATCAAGGCTCCGGTCACCGTGATGCGTCCTTCCGGAAAAATCACCGCTTTGCGGTCCTCTTTCAGATAATGGGTCAGGGCCTTGACCGACAGCGGCTGGGTGGGGTCCATCGGAAACACCTTGGCGAACCTGAGAGCCGGCCGCACCCACCAGTGCTGGGCGATGTGGGTATTGATCGCGAATGTGACCTCGTCCGGCAGAAAGACCCACAAGAGTATCGGGTCGAGGTAGGACGAGTGATTGGCGGCGATCAGGACTCGAGCCCCCGCCTTTTGGTAGTTTTCGAGACCGACGACTTTGACGCGGAACAGCCGGGCGAGAATCCAGCGAAGCATTATTTTTATCATGGTGTTCACCTCCGAGAAGAAAGTCTAGGTCAAAAATAAACAGTGTTCAATATATTCCAGTGCGGTGAACAGATTAATGCGCAACCTCGGCAAACCGTCGCAATCAAAGGTAATATAGGACCCGTCCGCAACTCTGATGCCCGTCATGACTTTGAAAACTCTTCGCCTGTCTTGCTTCGTGCTTTTTCCATGTCTGCTGCTCGGTGGCTGTACGCCGCTCATCCATCCCACGGGACTCGAACATGTTGAACCGCAGCTCCGTAAAGCCCATTTCGTCGCTACGGATGGCGCCGTTTTGCCGGTGCGGTCCTGGCTTCCTCACGATGGCAAAGCCAAGGCGGTGGTCGTGGCGCTCCACGGTTTCAACGATTACAGCAATGCTTTCACCATGCCCGGCCGCTATCTGAGCGAGCACGGAATTGCCTTGTACGCCTACGATCAGAGAGGCTTCGGGAACGCGCCGGGACGAGGACTCTGGGCCGGAATGGATGCCTATGTCGACGATCTGAGACAATTCACGCGACTCGTCGGCAAGAACCATCCGGGCAAACCGGTTTATATCCTCGGCGAGAGTATGGGCGGAGCCTTGGCGATTGTTGCGACGGCATCGGAACGGCCTCCGCTGGCCGATGGGATCATTCTCTCGGCACCGGCCGTGTGGGGCAGGAGCACCATGCCCTGGTATCAACGGGCCTTGCTTTCGATTTCGGTAAGTACCGTGCCCTGGCTTCAGTTGACCGGGGAAAGCCTCGGGATTCTCCCTTCCGACAATATCGAGATGTTGCGCGGTCTCGGTCGCGATCCCCTGGTCATAAAGGAGACGCGAGTCGATGCGATTTACGGGCTGGTCAATCTCATGGACGAGGCGCTTTCGCGAGTTGAGCAGCTGAATAAAGAGGTTTTAGTCCTCTATGGCGAGCACGACCAAGTGATCCCCAAAGAGCCCGTTTCCCTAATGCTGAAGAAGCTGTCGAAAACCGGGACCGCCCGTGTCGCGCTTTACGAGCAGGGTTACCATTTGCTGCTGCGCGATCTGAGCGCCGCCAAGCCTTGGGCCGATATCGCGGCGTGGGTTGCGGATAGGTCCAAACCCTTGCCGTCGGGAGCCGACAGGCGGAACATGCTGGCTTTCCTCAATCCTTGAGGCACTAGAGCATTTTCCGGTTTGACGTAGCGCCCGAAGTAGGTCGGCAATCCTTTGCCGACACCTTCGCCGGCAAAGGATTGCCGACCTACCACATGCGGGGCGGTTTTCCCAGTCTACGCCGGTCACTGTGGCGAAAAACGCTTAGGGCGCGAGTAAAACCGCGTCCGGTGGGGCTGTTACCGGCCGCGTATAAGAAGCGGCTTATAGCGCCGGGAGGTGGGGGATTCCGTTGGAACCCGTCGCGCCGCCGTAACCGGCGTAATGACTATCAGCCTTTCCGGAGTGCTTTGGCCAACGCCTCCGCCATGGCGCCTTGCGGTTTGGAGGAGGGTTCCTGCCGTGGCTTTTTGGCTCTGGGTTCGGCTGTCCTACCCGAGGTGCGCGACGAATCCCGCTCCGAACCGGGAGTGGGGGCCGCATCCTTTTTCATCGACAGACCGATGCGGCGTCTCGGTACGTCCACTTCAAGCACTTTCACTTTCACCACGTCTCCCGCCTTGACCACCTCGCGCGGGTCTTTGACGAACTTGTCGGACAAGTGCGAGATGTGCACCAGGCCGTCCTGGTGCACGCCGATGTCGACGAAAGCGCCGAAATTGGTGACATTGGTGACGACGCCTTCGAGCATCATGCCGGGTTTGAGGTCCTCGATCTTGTCCACGCCTTCCTTGAACTGTGCGGTCTTGAATTCCGGACGCGGATCGCGGCCGGGCTTTTCCAGCTCGCGCAGAATGTCGGTGACGGTCGGAAGGCCGAAGCGTTCGTCGGTGTAATTCTCGGCGTTGACGCCGCGTAGGAAGGCCGCGTTGCCGATCAATTCGCGGATATCCTTGCCGGTGGTGCCGATGATGCGTTCCACCACCGGATAAGCCTCGGGGTGCACGGCCGAGGTGTCGAGCGGATTGTTCCCGTTCATGATGCGGAGAAATCCGGCCGCCTGCTCGAAGGTTTTTTCTCCGAGTCGCGGGACTTTTTTGAGATCTTCGCGGCTGTTGAAAGCGCCGTTCTGGTTTCGGTATTCGACGATGTTCTGGCTGATGGTCTGGGACAGTCCGGAAACGTAACGGAGCAGCGAAGCCGAAGCCGTGTTCACGTCGACGCCCACGGCATTCACGCAGTCCTCGACCACCGCGTCGAGGCTTTTAGAGAGCTGCGACTGGTTAACATCGTGCTGGTATTGGCCGACGCCTATGGCCTTGGGTTCGATTTTTACCAGTTCGGCCAAGGGGTCCTGCAAGCGGCGGGCGATCGAAACGGCACCGCGCAGTGAGACGTCGAGATCCGGAAATTCCTTGGCGGCCAGCTCGGACGCCGAATAAACCGATGCCCCCGCCTCCGACACCATCACCTTGGTGATATTCAATTCGGGATGGCGCTTGATGAGATCGCCGACCAGCTGATCGGTCTCGCGGGAGGCGGTGCCGTTGCCCGTGGCGACCAGTTCGACGCCGTGCTGGGCGATCAGCCGGGCCAGCGTTGCGATCGATTGATCCCACTGATTTTGCGGCACGTGGGGGTAAATCGTCGCGGTTTCCAGCAGCTTGCCGGTTTTGTCCACCACCGCGACCTTGACGCCGGTGCGTAGCCCCGGATCCAGGCCCATGGTGGTGCGGGGGCCGGCGGGCGCCGCGAGCAGCAAATCCTTGAGGTTCTTGGCGAAAACCTGAATCGCCTCGGCTTCGGCGGCTTCGCGGAGGCGCTGCTTGAGGTCGAGGTCGATGCGGGTCAGGATTTTGACTTTCCAGGCGTAATGCACCGTGTCGGCCAGCCAGCGGTCCGCGAGCCGCCCTTTGTCGGCGATGCCGAAGGTCCTCGCGATCAGGCTTTCCGCGGCTTTATGCGCGGCGTCCTCATCCTTGCCGACTTTCAGGGCCAGGTCCAGCACGTCCTCGTTGCGTCCCCGGAACAGGGCCAGCGCGCGATGGGACGGGATCTTCGCGATAGGCTCGGCGAAATCGAAATAGTCCCGGAACTTCGCTCCGGCCTGTTCTTTCCCATCGGCGACCGTCGAGGCGAGGATGCCCTCGTTCCAAATTCGTTCACGCAGCTCGGCCAGAAGCCCGGCGTGCTCGGCGAACCGTTCCATGAGGATTTGCCTTGCCCCTTCCAGCGCCGCCGCGACGTCGGGAACGCCTTTGTCCGCATCGACGTATTGCTGTGCTTCCGTCTCCGGTACCAGGGACGGATCGCCAAGCAAGGCGTCGGCCAGGGGTTCCAGACCGGCTTCCCGCGCGATTTGGGCCTTGGTGCGCCGTTTGGGTTTGTAGGGAAGGTAAAGGTCTTCCAGCAGGGTCTTGGTGTCGGCGGCGAGAATGGCTTGTTCCAGCTCCGGAGTCAGCTTGTCCTGTTCTCGGATGCTGTCCAGGATGATCTGGCGGCGGTCCTCGAGTTCGCGGAGATAAGAGAGCCGAACTTCCAAGGTTCTGAGCTGGGTATCGTCCAAACCGCCCGTCGCTTCTTTACGGTAGCGCGCGATAAACGGTACCGTGGCCCCTTCGTCCAGCAGGTCCACGGCTGCCTGGACCTGTCTTTCTCGGACGCCGAGCTCTTCAGCGATACGGGCGATGATGTTCATCAACAAACCTCAAGAGTAAAAAGGGGTGAAATTTTAGCATTCGCGGATGTTTCCAAAAATCCGCCAGTAGAATCACAGTGACTTTTCGGCGATGACGATGGTGGAGTCGTCGGTTTTGGTATGACAGGTGAACGCCAGCCGTTTCATTAGGCCGAGCATTTTGACGTTGTTCGCCAGGATTTCGCCCCGCAAAGATTTGAGCCCCATCTCGCGAGCGGCGTCGATCAGGCAGGACATCAGCCGTGTACCCAACCCACGGTGCTGCCATTCGTCGGCAACCACCAGGGCGAATTCGGCGGTTTCGCCATCCGGATTGGTGAAATAGCGCGCCACGCCGAGTTCCGTTTCTTCGGCCCCGGAATCGACGATGGCGACGAGCGCCAGTTCGCGGTCGTAATCAAGCTGAGTCAAACGTATCAGCATGTCCTGACTCAATTCCTGCAAGGCGTTCATGAAGCGGAAGAATTTGGCCTCGGGCGAAAGCTGCTTCACGAAACGCTTCTCGATTTCCGCGTCTTCGGGACGGATCGGCCGAATGATGATGTTGGTGCCGTCGGCGAGCTGATACTGTCTAATCAAGTGGCCGGGATAGGGGTGGACAGCCATGTGCCCGTAGGGCCGGCGTCCAGGCTGCGGCTCATGCACCGCAATGCGGGCATCCAGGGCGAACACGCCTTGGTCGTCCGCCACCAGAGGATTGATGTCCATCTCCTTGATCTCGGGGAGTTCGCAGACCATCTCCGAGAGCCGCAGCAACACTTGTTCGATCGCCTCCAGCTTGACCGGCGGGAGGTTGCGGAACTGTCCGAGCAGCCGTGCGACACGGGTTTGGCCGATCATCGTCTGGACGATGTGCTCGTTGAGCGGGGGCAGGGCGACCGCACGGTCCTTGAGGATTTCCACCGCCGTGCCGCCCGAGCCGAAACTCACGACCGGGCCGAAAATCGGATCGTCGACCACGCCGACCAGCAGTTCCCGGCCGTTGCGGTTACGGTACATCTTTTCGACCGTTACGCCCTCGATCCGCGCGTTCGGCCTTCGGGCTTGCACCGTCGACACCAGATCGTTATAGGCGTTCCGCACCGTCTGGGCGCTGTTGATGTTGAGCCGGACGCCGTCGACATCGGACTTGTGGGTGATGTCCGGCGACAGAATCTTCAGCGCGACCGGAAAACCCAGGTATTCGGCCGCCGATAACGCCTCGTTGGGCGAATGGGCGTTCAGCGCCGGCGGCACGGGAATGTCGAAGGCGCGCAGAACGGCGCGGGTCTCGAGCGAGGATAGCAGCGTCCGCCGTTCCGCCAGGGCGCCCTCGATGATGAGGCGGGCGCCGGTCAGGTCGGGCATCTGGTGCGAGGCCAACGGCCCCGGCACCTGCATCAGCATCTGTTGGTTACGGTGATATTCCGCCAGATAGCCGAACGCTTCGATGGCGCTCTCGGGGTTCGCGAAGGTCGGAATCTGATGTGCGGTAAACAGTTCTCGCCCTTTTTGGACGTAGGTTTCTCCCAGCCAGCAGGTGAGTATCGGCTTGCGGCTCTGTTCGGCGGCGCGAATGACGGCCTCCGCGGCTTCCGTGGGATCGGTCATGGCCTGCGGCGTGAGCAACACCAGGGCGCCGTCCACGCTTTCGTCGGCCAGACAGACCTCGACGGCCGCCCGATACCGTTCGGGGGTGGCGTCGCCCAGGATATCGACGGGATTATTGTGCGACCACTGTTTGGGCAGCACCGCGTTCAGCTTGTCGAAGGTCGGTCCGCCCAGTTCGGCGAGCCGGATGCCTTGCTCGACGGCCCGGTCGGTTGCCATCACCCCCGGTCCGCCCGCGTTGGTGATGATCACGAGGCGATTGCCTCGAACGCGGTGCTGGGTCGCGAGGAGCTGGGCGGCGGCGAAAAGCTGTTCGATGGTGGTGGCCCGAACCACGCCGGCCCTTTGCAGCGCGGCGTCGAAGACATCATCCGAACCGACCAGCGCGCCGGTGTGCGACATGGCCGCTCGGGAGCCTTCGGCATGGCGGCCGGCCTTGATCACGATCACCGGCTTCATGCGAGCCGCGGCCCTGAGCCCGCTCATGAAACGCCGCGCATCACGCACGCCTTCCACGTACATCAGGATGCTGCGGGTTTCGGGATCGAGAGCGAGATAGTCTAGGATGTCCCCGAAGGTGACATCGGCTCCGGCGCCCAAGGACACCATGGTCGAAAAACCGATGCGATGGGCGCTCGCCCAGTCCAGAATCGCCGTGCAAAGCGCTCCCGATTGGGAGACGAGGGCGAGCGAACCCGGTTCCGCGACATTATTGCTGAAAGTGGCGTTGAGGCCGACCGAAGGGCGCATCAGCCCTAAACAGTTGGGACCGAGAATCCGGAGCCCGTAGTGCTTGGCTTCGTCCAGTAAGGCCCGCTCCAGCATCCGGCCGGCGCCTTCCTGTTCGGCAAATCCCGCCGAAATGACGATGGCGGCCTTGACCCCTTGTTGGCCGCAAGCGCGGATGATGAGGGGGACGGTGGCGGCCGGTGTGGCGATGATCGCGAGATCCACGTGTTCCTTCACCTCTTCGATCGACGAGAAACAGACCTGATCCCGGACCAGTTGATACTTGGGATTGATCGGGTAGATCGGGCCTTGAAAACCGCCGTCCAAGAGATTTTGATAGATCCGTGCGCCGACCGAGTCGGGCAACTCGCTGGCCCCGAACACGGCTATGGACTTCGGGCTGAACAAATGCTCGAGGTAATGGCGTGCCATATCGGCCTCAGATTCTGGTGAGGAGGATTTCGCCGATTTCGCCGTCGGTGAGCGTTACCGGATTGGTCTGCATGCTGGTGCCGCGGGCGTTGGCGACGATCTTAGGGATGTGCGCCGATTCCACGCCGAAATGGCCGAGGCGCTTCAGAGCCAGCCGTTCGGTCCAATCGTGCAACTGTTCGACCAAGGCGTTGCAAGTTTCCATCTGGGTTTTGAAGCCATGGCCGGTCAGGAGTTCGGCGATACCGGCGTATTTCTTCAAGGCCGGATTCTCCGGAGCTCTCTCCCGCAGTGCGCGGATATTGATGGCCGTGGCTTCGGCGAGCAGGGTGCCGCAGGCGAGACCGTGGGGTATCGGATAGAAAGCACCCAGCGGCGCGGCGAGCCCGTGTACCGAGCCCAGTCCCGCCTGCGCCAGGGTGACGCCGGACACGAGCGATGCATAAGCGATGGCGCTGCGCCCGGCTCGGGCTTGCTCGCCGTCGCCTCCTTTCAATGCTGCGACGAACCCGCCGCAAAATGCTTCCATGCCGCTTTTCGCGAGGGCGTCGGTCATCGGGTTGGCGCGAGCGGAAACGTACGATTCCAATAATTGCGTGAACGCGTCCATGCCGTCGGCGGCGATGAGATCCGGCGGGCAAGTGTCGAGCAGATCGGGATCGACGATCGCGTATTCGGGAACCAGGCAGTCATGGCGGAACGATTTCTTGAAGCCGTGCTCGCCGCGCACGCTCAAGACGGCGTTCTTGGTCGCTTCGCTGCCGGTGCCGGCGGTGGTGGGCACGGCGATGAACGGCGTAGCAGGTCCGGTGTAAGGAATGTTACGGCCTACGCCCTCGAGGTGATCCATGACCGAATTGCCGTGGGGCAGGAGTCCCGCGATGGCCTTGGCGGCGTCCAGCACGCTGCCGCCCCCGATGGCGACCACCAGGCCGATGTTGCGGCCATGAAAGGCGGCGACAGCATCGTCCACCAACTGCGGCGTGGGCTCGTCGCTGACGGTCATGTGTTCGAAGATCATGCCCTGCTCGGTCAGGTTATCCGTCAGCCAGGGCCAGCGCGACGACGAGCGGAAGGAGCGCACTCCGGTGACGAGCAGCGCTTTGTGACCGTAGGAGCGAGCCAGTTTCGGCAGTTCCGCCAATTGGCCGGAACCGAAAAGAATGCGGGGAAGGCGGGAAATCGAAAATACGGGGATAGTCATGAGTGCGTCTGGCTGCGGGTCCTGCGGCGATGGATCGCGACATAAATTCCAACCAGGACGATGCTGAATATGATCACGTCGATGACCGCGTGTTCCGAATAGCGCGCGATCAGCTCCTGGTTTTCACCGATGAAATAGCCGATCCAGCTGAGCACCGATACCCAGATCCCCGCCCCGAGCAGCGTGTAAAAGCTGAACTTGAGATGATTCATGTTGGCGAGGCCGGCCGGTAACGAGATCAGATGTCTCGCTACGGGCAGGAGGCGGCCGACGAAGGTGGAGATTTCACCATGTGCCAAGAAAAACTTCTCCACACGGTTGAAGTGCTCCTCGGTAATCCAGACGTATTTGCCGTATTTGATCAGGAGCGGCCTGCCCAGCCAGCGCGCGACGAAATAGTTGGCGTAAGCCCCGACCAGGCTTCCCGCCGTTCCGCTGAGGATCACCAGGGTCATGTCCATCTTGCCCTGCTGGGCCAGATAGCCCGCGGGCGGCATGACGATTTCGCTGGGGATGGGGAAAACCGAGCTTTCCATGGCCATCAGCAGAAAAATTCCGGTGTAGCCCATCGCGCCGATGGTCGTCACCAGCCAATTGATCAGTTCATGCATCGGGAATTCCTTAATCCTGAAAGAGAGGGCTGTTTGTCAAAGCAATCCGCCTTGCAGAGGCACGAAGCTGACAGGTTCGATGATTTCCGCCTGAAACCCGACTTCCGTGCGCGTAATCCGCTGTAGAAACTGCTCGCGTCCGTCGCCGATGGGTATCACCATGACACCACCCCGTGCCATTTGGTCGAGCAGTGGCTGCGGCAGCTCCGGCGGTGCCGCGGTGACGATGATGCCGTCGTAGGGCGCGTAATCGTCCCAGCCCCAGCCGCCGTCACTGTGCTTCATGCGCACATTGCGCAGGTGAAGATCCTGAATGCAGCGGCGGGCGCGCTGCTGAAGGGGGTAAATGCGTTCCACCGAATGAACCCGCTTTACGAGTTGCGCCAATACAGCGGTCTGGTAACCCGAGCCGGTGCCGACTTCGAGCACCTTGTCCAACGGGCCTTTTTCCAGCAGCAGTTCGGTCATGCGAGCCACGATATAAGGCTGGGAGATCGTCTGGTTGAATCCGATCGGGAGCGCCGTGTCTTCGTACGCACGGCTCGCGAAAGCCTCTTCGACAAAAATATGTCTGGGCGTTTCCAGCATGACGGCTAGCACAGACTGATTGCTGATTCCTTGTTCCTTCAATCGGCTGACCATGCGCTCCCGCGTTCTGCGGGAGGTCATGCCGATACCCTGAAGCCGACGGTTCATGGAATAACCTCACGCGGAAGCCAGTCGGCCAATCGCTGAAGACTTTCGTAACGGGTCAAATCGATTTGCAAAGGTGTGACGGATACGTAGTTGTTGCGTATGGCGTGAAAATCGGTGCCGGGTCCGGCATCTTGCTCCGGACCGGCGGAGCCGATCCAGTAGATCTCGCGCCCGCGCGGGTCGGTCGTCCGGATCACGGGTTCGGCCTTGTGGCGCTGGCCCAGACGAGTGGATTGGAAGCCACGAAGCTCTGTCAGGGGAATATCGGGCACGTTGACGTTCAGTATAGTATCGGCCGGCAAGGGGTGTTCCTGGATCTGTTTGAGCAAGGTGACGGCAACTTGGGCTGCCGTGTCGAAGTGCTGCGGATTGCTCGACGCCAAGGAGACCGCGACCGCCGGAAGCCCCAAAAAACGCCCTTCGGTGGCTGCCGCCACCGTGCCGGAGTAGATAACGTCATCTCCCAGGTTGGAACCGTGATTGATGCCGGCGAACACCATGTCCGGCTCCTCATGTAACAATCCCGTGATAGCCAAATGCACGCAATCGGTCGGTGTGCCGTCGATCTTGATGAAGCCGCTTTCGGTTTGGCTGACGCGCAAAGGTCTGTCCAAGGTTAGCGAATTGCTCGCTCCGCTGCGGTTTCGTTCGGGGGCAACAACCGTCAGTCGCGCCCGTTGCCCCAGCGCATTTGCCAAGGCGATCAGTCCTTGGGCGGAATAACCGTCGTCGTTGCTCAACAATATATGCATCAGGCATGCTCCCCCTATTCCTTGACCATTTTACACAAGAACCGGGCCAGTCGGCGCATCTGCTGCGATAGGCGGCTGATGGTCGGCGGGTACAGCCGGCTTCAACTATCGATAACAGATAAGGGGAATTGCGGCATTGGCGGCTCTGCCTTGACGCTGGTTAACGAATCCTCGACGATTGCAAGATTGTCATGGAAGTCGTCACCCCGGCAGGGAAGGGTCATCCGGGCGCTCCCCGGATGACCGTTTGCGATTGGATTGCCGGGGTCCAGAGGCCATGGATGGCAGAGGCGGATCACATCCCTGTGCCCTGGATTCCGGCAATCCCTGCCGGAATGACGGCAAGAAAAATGTATAGATATGGTCCATCCGAACTTACCCCACCAAGGATTTCATCCGATGAACTCGCAACGTTTGAATATGCTGGCCGAGAAGCTCCGCGCCAACGCTCTGTATCAGAAATATGCTCGCCTGCCGACGCTAGCTCAAAAGCTTATCCTGGTGAGCTCGATCACTTTCCTGACGACCTTGTTTCTGGTCGTGATGTATTTCTTTGTCGATCCGATCATCGCCATGGGGGCCTTCGCCAGCATTCTGGCTGGATTGGCCACGGGATTCGGTGCCTTGCCCGCTCTACTGTTCAAGGATGTTTCCAGCAGGACCCTTTATCTGATGCTGGGCGGAGCCGCCGGCGTGATGCTGGCAGCCACGGCGTTCTCGCTTATCGTTCCGGGCATCCAGGCCGGCAATCAGCTGTGGCCGGGTCTCGGTGTGTACGTGGTTGCGGCGGGGGTCATGATCGGCGCGGTTTTTCTGGTATTGGCGGATAGTTGGCTGCCGTATGAGCGGTTTCTGGGCGAAAGCCGAGAAACCTTCGACTCGCTGCGAAAGATTTGGCTCTTTATCGCCGCGATCGTCATGCACAACCTGCCGGAAGGCATGGCCGTCGGCGTAAGTTTCGGTTCCGGCGACTGGCACAACGGAGCAGCCTTGGCGATCGCGGTCGGTCTGCAGAATATCCCGGAAGGCTTGGCGGTGGCGATGCCGCTGGTGGCCCTGGGCTATCGGCGGCAACAGGCGGTATTGATCGCGACCTTGACGGGGCTGATCGAGCCGGTCGGCGGCTTTCTCGGCGTTGCCGCAGTCACGATGTTCTTGCCTTTATTGCCTATCGGTATGGCGTTCGCCGCCGGAGCCATGCTGTTCGTCATCAGCGACGACATCATTCCCGAAACCCAATCCCAGGGCAAAGCGCGCTATGCGACCTTTGCGCTGATGTTTGGCTTCATCATCATGATGATTTTGGACAACCTGATCACGACCTGAGTATCCGACCCTGTGGCTTGCAATCTGATTAACGAAGTAGGGGTGTGGCTGGATCGAAGCCTGCCGGCGATCGACTGGGCACGGTGGTGGGCGTCGTCGGGTACCGCGTTCGCGCTGGTCGCAGCAGCCGAGTTCGGCGACAAAAGCCAGCTGGTATGCATGACTTTGGCTGTGCGGCACCGGCATTGGCCTATTCTGCTCGGCGCCGTGTTCGCTTTTGCCGTCTTGAATCTAGTCGCCGTAGTCTTCGGAGCGGCGGCAGCCCGGTGGCTGCCCGATTCCGTGGTGTCCCTGGCGGTCGCTCTCTTGTTTGCGGTCTTCGGCGTGAAAGCTTTGCTTTTTAGGGAGGAAGAGGAGGGCGAGTTCATCAAGGCAAAAACCGGTCACGGCATCTTTTTGACGACCTTCCTGATGATTTTCCTTGCCGAATTCGGCGATAAAACTCAACTGGCGGTCGCCGGTTTAGGTGCGGCAGCACCGCCTGTGCCGGTTTGGCTTGGCGCCACCGCGGCTCTGGGCGTGACGTCCGCGTTAGGGATTTGGGCAGGCGCCACACTGCTCCGGAAGACGCCTCAGCGGGCGCTACATATCGCTAGCGGTTTGTTGTTTCTGGGATTCGCGGTTTTTGCGGCGTCCAGAATAGTGCCCGAGGAGTTATGGAGCTGGCTACAAAGCAGCTTCGATCGATTCGTCTCCACCGTTCGAGAACTGTTTTCATAACGCGCCGACAGCCGAAGTCGTTTCAGTCCGGGCTGCCGGTCAAGCCAGAGCTGTAGGATGCGGTGAGCGAAGTGAACCGCATCGTTCGCGATCTGGTCAGGCCAGATTCAATTCCTCCACCACGATACGCCGCCATCCAGTATTCGGCGGAACTGTTCCGTAGCGGGGTTTCCCCTTTGCCGTAGGAGATCGATCCATACCGAAGTATCCGCCAAATACATGCTTAGCTCTGCTCGGCGCGCAGTGTCTTGGAATCGTAGTTCGGGTCGATTTCCACCGTAGCGATCAAGTCCCGAACGTCCTTCCGTTTTCGATTGGCCACGAACTCCCGGAGTGCCCGCTCGACCAGTTCACGCTTAGTCTTGGCATCGGAATACTTGAAAGCCTCTCTGACCTGCTCGTCGTTAAGAACGATGTTCGTACGCATATCAATACACTTCCTGGGGCGTATTTTGGCGCCATGCCGGAGGCGACGTCATAGGAAACAGCGCATCTTGGCCATAACTTAAGGCCGACAGAAAAACCTTTAAAGTTTCCGCCGTGGTGTCCGATAACGTTTACGAGAGTTGAATGCACAGCGCTGATGTCCTTGAGCTCGTCGATTTGAAAAATCCTAAAAGTTGAAGGAGACGATCATGTCCCAAGTGATTAATACCAATATTTCCTCGCTTAACGCTCAGCGCCAGTTGCTGAAGTCATCCAACGCGATGCAGACTGCAATGCAACGCTTGTCGTCCGGTGTGCGCATTAATAGCGCAAAAGACGACGCAGCCGGCCTTGCCATTGCAGACCGGATGACCGCGCAAATTAAAGGTTTGAATCAGGCCGCCCGAAATGCCAACGACGGCATTTCCATCGCGCAAGTCGCCGAAGGCGCCTTGGGAGAGGTCACGAACGCGCTGCAGCGTATGAGGGAACTGGCCGTACAATCCGCCAACGATACCAATACCGCGACCGATCGTGCTTCCCTGCAGAAGGAAGTGGCTCAGTTGCAGCAGGAGATTACCCGTATCGCCACTCAAACCCAATTCAACGGAAAAAATCTGCTGGATGGCTCGTTCACGAGTGCGAAATTTCAGGTTGGTGCGTATGCCGATCAGACGATCAGTTTCTCGATCGGGAACAGCAAGGCGACCAATATCGGATCGAACAGTCTCACCAATACGACGGGTACTGCGGTAGAGGCGGCGGCGGCAAGTGCTGATAAGACTGCTTTGACCGCTCTCAACCGTGTTGCGGCACAAAATCTAACGGTTACCGGGAATATCGGGTCCGCGACCTTGGCCGTAGCAAACAATGATTCAGCCAATGCGATCGCGACGGCTGTGAATAACGCCACGGCATCCACGGGCGTAACGGCAACGGCGCTGACTAAAGCAACTCTTTCCGGTCTAGCCGCTGCCGGTACGTTGACGTTTAATTTGTATGGTTCGAACAGCAGCGCCGTTGCGATCTCGGCAAACGTCTCCAGTACTGGCGATCTCACTTCGCTGGCGGAAGCCATTAATGGTGCGGCGGCAAGTACCGGTATCACCGCAGAACTGGATGCTTCGAGAAGTTCGATCACGCTGAGCCAAGCCGAAGGTTACGATATTGTCATCGAAGACTTTTTAAATAGCGCCGGCGCGGGCGGTACTATCAATTTCCAAGGCTTGAACGCTGACACCGGGGCAACGGAAGGTGCCGCCGCTACCTTGGGCGCAGCGGTGGGAACAGACTCTAGTAAAGTGGTCGGAACCCTCATGTTTAGCTCCGCAAGCTCGTACACCGTCACCACGGATACGACGGGTACCTTGTTCAGTGCAGCGACGAATGCAAGCACTCTAAGTGCAGTGGGAAGCATTAACGTCGGTACTCAGTCGGGGGCAAACTCGGCTATTAAGTCTGTCGATGGTGCACTCGCTTTCGTTGACGACCTCCGCGCCACCCTGGGCGCTGTCCAAAACCGCTTCAGCTCAGCGGTAGCCAATATGCAGGCCACTTCGCAAAACATCAGCGCCGCAAGAAGCCGTGTGTTCGATGCCGATTTCGCGGCTGAAACGTCCGAGCTGAGCCGGAATCAGATCCTGCAGCAGGCCGGTACGGCAATGTTGGCACAGGCGAATGCCTCAACCCAAAACGTGCTCTCGCTGCTTCGGGGTTAATTTCCGAGCTGGCTAAACCGGAAAGCGGGAACACTGAGGCGTTCCCGCTTTCTTCTTCGAGCAATAGGAGATCGATATGGAAGCCCCGATAGCTTTAGGCAATGTAACGGCTCTGAAGCCGAACATGGTGCGCCGCCAGACGGCAGACGAGGTGGGCTCTGAAACCCTCGCCGCAGCGGGAAGCACCGGGGCGGTAGAGCAGGTTTCTACGGTTAGGGCGGTTCCCCCGGCTTTGGCCGCCGAGGCGTTTGCTTCCTCGGGAAGAGAAGGAGAGAAGCGGCAGGACGAAGTCGCCCATGCCGTGCGCAATTTCAACGAATTTTTTCAAATGGTGCGGAGAACGGTCCAGTTTTCCATTGACGAAGATTCGGGCCGAACGATAGTGCAAGTCAGGGATGCCGAAACCGATGAACTTATTCGCCAAATCCCCTCGGAAGAGATTTTGCGACTCGCAAAACATTTAGACGAATTCAAAGATGGATTTAAAGGCATGTTGTTGAAAGAAAAAGTGTGAGTTTGGAGGGTTTGTCGGTTCGGCTGACGAGTCCGCGCGGCCGAATCGGTCCAAGCGTAAGGCGCGGATATATCCTTATCGGGACAGAGCGGCAACAGGCAAGGCGGAGGGTTTGATGGCAGGTATTACATCGACGGGGCTCGGATCCGGCCTCAATATATCCAGCATGGTCAGCCAATTGGTGCAGGCGGAGCGTGCTCCGTTCGCTGCCCGTTTGGATCGGCAAGAAGCCGAGATCCAATCCAAGATTTCCTCGTTTGGAAATTTCAAGAGCGCTTTATCGGCTTTTCGGGATAGCCTCTCGGCGTTGAAAAACCTGAGTAGTTTTCAAAAGATCGGCGCAACTTCCAGCGACAGCAGTATTGTCAGTGCTTCGGCGGAAAGCAATGCCGATCTGGGTAATTACAAGATCGAGGTCAAGCAACTCGCGCAGAGCCACGCACTGGCAACCGGTTACTTCGCATCGGCCAACGCAGTGGTTGGAACCGGGACTTTGACGCTGAAATTCGGCACTACGGACTATACGCCGCCGGTGGATGCCACCCCGGGTAGTTATAACGGATTTACCCAAAATCGCGACAAAGGCACGCTGACCCTTGAGATCGACTCGAGCAACAATACCCTCAGCGGCATCCGAGATGCTATCAACAACGCCAAGGCCGGAGTGACTGCGGTTATAGTCAACGATAGCGGCGGTTCTCGCCTTGTACTGAATTCGAGTGAAACCGGCGCCGAGAACAGCTTGCAGATCAGCGTAGCCGATGATGATGGAAATTCGGTCGACGCCTCAGGCCTGTCCGTCCTGTCTTTTAATGCCGCCGCTGCTAACCTCCAGCAGACCCAGATGGCGTTGGACTCGAAAATCGCTATCAATGGACTTGAGGTTACCAATGCGAGCAACACGATCAAAGATGCTCTTAAAGGGGTGACGTTAAATCTTCAATCCGCTCAATCCGAGAAGATCGTCAATGTGTCGGTCAGCCAGAGCAATGACGACATCAAAAAGCTTATAGAAGGTTTCGTAAAAAGTTTTAACGAATTGGCAAAGACGGACCGAAGCTTAACCGGCTATGACGCAGCCCAGAAAGCAGGCGGAATTTTACAGGGCGATCCCACGGTACGCGGCGGTATGGGGCAGCTTCGCTCGGAACTGGGACGATTTATCCAAGGTCTCGAAGGTTCGGCGAAAACCTTGGCCCATATAGGAATCCGAACGCAAAGAGACGGCACCCTCAATTTGGACAGTTCCAAGCTAAACGAGGCGCTAAATGCGGATCGGAGCAGCGTAGCCGCTTTGTTTGCGGCTATCGGGCGTCCCACGGATTCCGGGGTGATATATTCCAGCAATACCGTCGATACCAAGCCGGGAACTTATGCGGTCAACATTACCCAAGCAGCTACCCAGGGCTTTCTGAACGGCGGTGCCGTCAATTCATTGGTGGTGGACGGCGACAACGACACCTTCAAGATCAAAGTCGATGGGGTCTTGTCGGCAGATATCACCTTGACGCAAGCGACCTATAGCAATCATGCGGCTCTGGCGGCAGAGATTCAATCCCGCATCAATGGCGACAGTGCCCTCAAAGCAAAAGGTATTTCAGTCGGCGTGAGTTATGACGATGTCAATAATCGATTTGTCATTCAATCCAAAAATTATGGCTCGGAGTCTCAAGTTGAAATCACGCAGGTCGATATTAATAGTGAAGCGACCTTGGGATTAAAGCTCGCCTCTAGTTCGACGGAGGGCACCGGGGGCATGGATGTCGCCGGAAGCATCGGAGGTTTGGAGGCAACGGGCAAAGGGCAAGAATTGACCGCAACGGCGGGCGATGCCCAGGGGCTTAAGCTTCTGATCTCGGATACCAAGACCGGCGACCGGGGCGAGGTTGGTTTTTCCCGTGGGCTGATAGAACGACTGGACAAGGTGCTTGCCGGATTGTTGGACAGTAAAGGAGCCATAAAGGCGCGTACTGACGGTCTGGAAAAGAATCTCGAGAAAATTCAAGAAAGCCGAGAGCGTTTAGAGAGTCGAATGAGTGATTTCGAAAAGCGTCTTCTGGATCGATTCAATAAGATGGATGCTCTTTTGGGGCAGTTTCAGAGTATCAGCAGTTATTTGAGTCAGCAGTTGGCCGCTTTGCCATTGGCTAACCAAAACAAGAAATAAGAAGAGGTTATACGCCATGAGACCCGCTCAGTTTGCATTGAATCAGTATCGGCAAACTACCGTGCAGGCGAGTGCCGAGTACGCCGATCCGCATACTCTGATAATGATGCTTTTTAATGGGCTGAACGAAAAAATTTCCGTTGCCAAGGGCGCGATACAAAGGGGGGAGCTCGCCGAGAAGGGCCAAGCCATCGGCCGTGCAATTGAAATCGTCGGCTACCTCCAAGCCTGTCTGGACTTGGATAACGGCGGCGAAATCGCGGTAAATCTGGATCGACTTTATACCTATGTTACCGAGCAGCTGTTTTACGCCAGCGCGCAAAACGATCAGAGTGCCCTGGACGAAGTCGGCGGTTTGATAAAGGAGATCAAGAGTGCTTGGGAGGCGATACGAGAGCCGGTTCCGTCTCAGACTGTTGAAAACAGGTTAGCTTCAGCAAGCTTTTAATCGTCCGAGACCGGGTATGCCGCGATGTCAGATCTGACGCCCGAAACCGAGAAGCTTCTTGCAATGTGCCGTTCGATCCTAACGGCGGCCGAAGGTATGGAGTGGGAGAGGGTTGCTCGGCTGGAGAGGGAACGGATGCCCCTGATTGAGAAACTGTTTTCGCCGGCCAATCTTGAGAAAAGCGATAACGAGTCTTTGGTTCGTTTAGTCGAGGAAGTGCAGACCATCGACGGGAAGGTTATGTCTTTGATTGAGGCGGAAAGAAACCAAGCTGCTCAAGAACTACGCATGCTCAGAAACTCCCGGCAACGCGAGCAAGCTTATCGATCGGCTGAAAATGAGTGAGTTCAAAGAGTCCGGACACGCACTCGCATTCCGGGACCAGGGTCGGTGTCCGCACCATCAAGCCCGGTTCAATATCCATTCCAATACCATCTTGCTGCCGAAATAGGCCAGCATTAGCGACACAAAGCCTCCTAGCGTCCAGCGGATAGCTATGGTTCCCCGCCAGCCGTAGCGAGCTCGTCCGATCAGTAGTACGCCGAACAAGACCCAGGCAAGGATGGACAGCACGGTCTTATGGGCCAAATGCTGAGCGAACATGTCTTCCAGAAAAATAAAGCCTGTGAGCAGTGACACGCTAAGAAACACGAACCCGGCCGCAATCAGCTGAAACAACAGGGATTCCATGGTTTGCAGAGGCGGGAGCGAGCGTAGCAAGAGGTCGGAATGGTGGCTGCGCAGCCGCCAGTCCTGAAACGCCAGCAGCGCTGCCTGAAAGGCGGCAATATTGAGAAAACTGTAAGCGAGCATGGAGACCACGATGTGAATGGTCAAAGGCCAGGAAAGGTCTTTCACCGTGTGAACGCTCTCCGGGATGCTGAGTTTTAGCAGGAGGACCAGCGCGGCCATCGGAAAAATCACCATCCCGAGTTTATCCACCGGTTTCGCGAGAGCCGTCAGGAGCAAGATGGCTACGATCACCCAAGCTACTAACGACATCGCGCTCAGAAAGCTGAGGTTGAGTCCTTCGTTAGTCTGAAAGCCGCTGGTGAGCGCAAGCCCGTGCAAAACGGCGGCGAACCAACCGAGTGTCAAGGGTTTCAACCGCCGAAGCGTGGGTGTCTCCATGGCCGCATAGTCGTTCTCGCGCAGCGAGCGAATCAGGGTAAGAGCGGCAGCGACATAAGTGGCGATCGCCATGGCGCCAAACAGCGTAGAATTCATTTAAATCATGTCCTCCTGAGCTCTCTAGTCTGGCATAATGGCCGATCAAGATGAAGTAATCTGGGTATTTCCATAGCCCGTAGGATTAAGAGCCATGTTTGACAACCTTACCGAACGTTTAACCCAATCGCTCAAAAAAATTCGCGGTCAGGGCCGATTGACCGAGAGCAATGTTCAGGACACCTTGCGAGAGGTGCGTATGGCCCTCTTGGAAGCCGATGTGGCTCTACCGGTCGTCAAGGATTTCATCGAGCACGTCAAGACACGCGCCTTGGGGCAGGAAGTTCAGTCCAGCCTTACGCCCGGGCAGGCGCTAGTGAAGATCGTCAATGAAGAATTGATCGCCATCATGGGCAGTGCCCACGAGCGGCTCAGTCTGGCGACGCAGCCGCCGGCGGTGATTCTGATGGCAGGTCTCCAAGGCGCCGGTAAAACCACCACGGTTGCCAAGCTGGCCCGCTGGCTCAAGGATAACGAGCGCAAGTCCGTAGTGGTCGCGAGCGCCGATATCTATCGTCCGGCCGCTATCGATCAACTGCAAACTCTTGCCGCTGAGGTGGGCGCCGATTTTTTTCCGAGCGATCCGACGCAGAATCCGGTGGATATCGCTCGCAACGCCGTCGAATATGGCCGGAAGAAATACAAGGATGTCGTCATTATCGACACGGCCGGCCGTCTTCATATCGATGACGAGATGATGGAGGAAATCAGACAGATTCACTCCGCCATCAACCCGATCGAAACGCTGTTCGTGGTCGATTCGATGACCGGTCAGGACGCCGCCAATACCGCGAAAGCATTCGGCGACGCACTTACCCTGACCGGTGTCGTTCTGACCAAAACCGACGGCGATGCCAGAGGTGGCGCGGCGTTGTCGGTTCGCCACATTACGGGCAAGCCCATCAAATTCTTGGGTGTGGGTGAAAAGACAGCTGCCTTGGAACGTTTTCACCCCGATCGAATCGCGTCCCGAATCTTGGGCATGGGCGATGTCCTGAGTCTGATTGAGGAGGCCGAGCGCAAGATCGATAAGACGAAAGCCGAAAAACTGGTCAAGAAGATTCAGAAGGGCAAGTCTTTCGACTTGAACGACTATCGCGATCAACTGCTGCAGTTGAAGAATCTGGGCGGCGTCGCCGCAATGTTCGACAAGCTTCCCGGCATGGCAAACGTGCCGCAGCACGTGAAGGAAAAAGTGAACGACAAGGAAATGATTCAGCAGATCGCCATCATCAACTCGATGACCAAGCAGGAACGGGCATTTCCGGATGTGATCAACAACTCGCGAAAACAGCGCATCGCAAAAGGCGCGGGCACGGATATGCAGAACATCAACCGTCTGCTCAAGCAGTATGATCAGATGCAGAAGATGATGAAGAAATTCAAGAAGGGCAATCTGATGAACATGCTGCGAGGGATGAAGGGCAATCTAGGACGGGGGATGCCGTTTTAGGGCGATTCTTGATTTGGCATCACGCCCGCCTCACGCGGGCGTAATTTCGATTTGTGGCAGCGGGTTATCCGGTTCGACGGCTCAACTCTCTGAGCTTCATCAAAGCATAAACCGATTCAAGATGGGGAATCGGCACGCCTGCGTTCCATCCCGCCCTCACGGCATTACCTAGAATGGCCTCCGTTTCCATCGGCCGACCGGCCTCGAAATCCAGCAGCATACTGGTCTTGTATGGCGGCATCTTGTAGGTGCTCTCGATGTTTTTATCGACGGTATCTTCGGGCAACGGATGTCCCGTGGCTTTGGCGATCAGGCAAACCTCTTCCATGATGGCCCGAACGAAAGACTCTTGAGTCGAGAGTATGTCATTCGTGCTGAGCCCCGCGGAGAGGACCGACAGCGGGTTGAAGGGCGCGTTCCAAACGCATTTTTGCCAGCGGGCGGCAACGATATCCTCGGAGGCGACGCATGTAATGCCGGATCGCTCGAATACTCTACAAAGCGCCAGAGCTTTTTCCGAAAGCCCCTGCGGATAATTGCCCAAGGCTAGCCGGCCGTAAGCCTGGTGCCAGATTTTGCCGGGTGCGGTGCGGGTGACGCATATGAATGCGAGGCCGCTGATCAGTTCGTTATCGGGAAAGGCTTTCGCGATTTCGTCTTCGATGTCGATGCCGTTGGAAACGAGAACGATGGACGTGTCGGGTCCCACGGCGTCTTTCAGAAGGCTGATGCGATCGGCGTTTTCGACCACTTTGATGCACAAGAGAACGTAGTCGGGCTTTTCGGTCAATTCGGCCGCGTTGCGTACGACGGTGTGGGGCCGGAAGTGATAAGCGCCCAGTTTGGTGTCGCTCGTAATGTCTATGCCATGAGCTTTGACGTGTTCGTAGTCGGAACGGGCGATCATCGAAACTTTAGCGCCCTGCTTGGCGAGCAGTGAACCGTAAAAGCTGCCGACCGCTCCTGAACCTATGACGAGTACCTTCATGTCGATTCTTCCAGATAGTTCTTGAGAAAAGGAATCGTGAGCTTGCGCTTAGCGGCTAGGGTCGCGTGGTCCAATTCGTCCAGCAAGCGCTTCAAGGAGGAAAGATCTCGGTGATAATGAGAAAGCAAGAAGCGTCCGACTTGTGGCGACAGATCTAAGCCCAGCGAGCGGGCATGGGCGCCGAGGACGATTAGTTTATCCTCGTCGTTCAATGGTTGCAGGCGCAAGGTTAATCCCCAGCCTAAGCGGGTTTTGAGGTCGGGCAAACGGATCGCAAGTTCGGCGGACGGCACGCCGGCAGCGGCAATGAGGCGATTGCCGTGGTCTCGCAAACAATTGAACAAATTGAATAAAGCTCGTTCCCAGGCATCGTCTCCGGCGACGGAATCGACATCGTCCAGGCAAACCAGATCCTGATGCTCCAGGCCATCGAGCACGCCGGGACCGTACTCGCGGAGGCCGGATAGCGGCAGATAAGAGACCGACAAGCCGCTTTGACACGCTTCCCGACAGCAGGCATTGAGCAAGTGGCTCTTGCCGGTGCCCGGTTCACCCCACAAAAAAATCAGCGTTTCGCCCCGACCGCTGGCGGCATGTTTTAGATGAGCGACGATTTCGGCGTTGGCTCCCGAGTGGTATTGCAGAAAACCCAGTTCGGGATTGAAAGCGAAGCGCAGGGGGAGTTGCTCCGCCATGAGTTCAAAAATGTTTAACCGTCGCGGCGTATTGCAGCATATCCGAAAGCAATCCGTCGAAAGCGTCAGTCAAGACCACTAGGAGTTACTTCACTTGGGCGCCTTTCAGCGCCAGCGCCACACGCGCCAAACGGGCTCCGAACGCCCGACACAGTTTCCGCTCTTCGTCGCTGACCGCGTTGTCACTCCCGGTGTGCCGGCTGGGTCCGTAGGGCGTTCCGCCGCTGGTGGTTTCGAGAAGCGCGCTTTCACTGCTGGGGATCCCGACCAGAACCATGCCATGGTGGAGCAGGGGCAATAACATGGTGATCAGCGTCGCTTCTTGGCCGGCGTGCATGGACGAAGTGGCCGTGAAGACGCCAGCCGGTTTACCGGATAATGCGCCCGAAAACCACAAGGAACTGGTGCTGTCGATGAAATATTTGAGGGGCGACGCCATATTGCCGAAGTGCGTAGGGCTTCCCAAGGCCAGTGCATCGCAGTTTTTCAGATCGTCGATCGTTGCGTAAGGCGGACCGGCTTCAGGAATAGTCTCCTCGGTGGCCTGGCAGACCGGCGATACTTCAGGGACGGTACGAATCTTGGCGACGGCGCCGGGAACTTCCTCGACGCCTCTCGCGATCAGATTGGCCATTTCGGCCGTGGAACCCCAACGGCTATAGTAGACGATTAGAACTTCAACCATGAAAAGGACGAAACACGTGAGTAAAGAGGTGCGAGCCAAAGTGACTCGCCAAAGTACTTGAGACCTTGCCGGTCTTAAAGAATCTTTAAAACGTTCTCCGGCGGACGTCCGACGGCCGCCTTCTCGTTTGCCAGCACGATAGGCCGCTCGATGAGGATCGGGTTTTTCACCATGGCGCCTATTAATGCTTTGCGATCCAGATCACGATTATCCAGCCCGGCGTCCTTATATGCCGCTTCGCCTTTGCGCATCAAGTCGCGGGGCTCCATGCCCAGTTTGGCCAGAATGGTCTCCAGCTCGGATGCGCTAGGAGGTGTTTTCAGATATTCGATTACCGTGGGCTCGATGCCTTTACTCTTGAGAAGCTCAAGCGTAGCGCGGGATTTACTGCAGCGGGGGTTATGGTAAATCGTAACAGTCATGGCTATAGCTCTCGAAGTCGATCGTGACGCGTCGAAAGGTTGCGGTTCATCAAATGACCGGCGGATTGCTCGTGCTTGGTTTTGCCGGTCCTAATTGGAAAGCTTGATCGTTTAACCGAGACCGCCGCGCGTTTTTTGTTCCCGTTCCTGCTCTTTACCGATGATTTTAACCAGTTCGGTAAGTTCGCCGGCGAGTATCTCGAGGAGATCGTCGCTGGTCAGAATGCCGGCCAGCAAGCCCTGCTGATTGACGACGGGGATGCGGCGAACACCCTTTACACGCATTTTCTGCAAGGTTTCCCAAAGTCCGTCTTCTTCGCGGGCCGTTATCAGTTCGTAGCTCATGATATCCCCGACGGCGACTGCATTCGGGTCCAGTTCCGCGGCAAGAATTTCCACGACGAGATCGCGATCGGTCACGATGCCGACGGGTTTCGCTCCTTCCGATGAGTCCTCTACGACTACGGCGCTGCCGACGTGAAACTCGCGCATCAGTTTGGCCGCTTCGATGATCGAGTTTTCTTTTCTTAGGATGACCGTATCGCGGTTACAGAATTGTCCAACAGACATGATGATCCTTTGCGCTGTAGATTGATGGAGGATTTGTATTTTAACCGTTTGAGTGGCCGGTTGCAGGAAAAACCGCCGGTATCGCTAACCGGGCAGGAAGATGTAAAGCAGCACGCCGCCCAAAATCAGCCGATAGATCACGAAGGGTAACATGCCGATACGATCGAGGAGTCTCAGGAACCAGTCAATGGTAATGTAGGCAACGATACCGGAGAGCAGCGCTCCGAGGGACATGTTCCACCAGGATACCGTCTGGTCGGATTCGAATAATGCGTATGCCTTGAGCAATCCCGCCAATGCCGTTACCGGGATCGACAGCAGAAACGAAAATCGGGCGGCAGCTTTGCGATCCAGGCCGCGGAACAAACCGCCGGTTATCGTGATACCCGATCGGGATGTGCCGGGAATCAGCGCCACGGCTTGAAAGAGACCGACTATCAAAGCATCTTGCCAGTTCATGTCGGCATCGGTACGTCGTTCGGCGCTCACTTTTTGCGCCAGCCAAAGTACCAAGGCGAACACTATCGTGCTAGCGGCGATGACCAGCGGATTGCGGAGCTGGGTCTCGACATAACCGTTGGCCGCCAGCCCCGCGACGCCCGCCGGAATCGTCCCCAGAATTACGTACCAAGCAAGTTTCGCATCCGTGCTCATGCCCTTTCCGGAGATCGAACGAAACCAGGCTCCGGCCATATCGCGCAGAGCGCCCGCGTAATAGACCACGACCGCGGTCAGCGTTCCGATGTGGACGGCGACGTCAAAGGCCAAGCCTTGATCATGCCAGCCGAAAACCACCGGCATCAGGATAAGGTGAGCGGCGCTCGAAATGGGCAGAAATTCGGTCAGCCCTTGCAAGAGAGCCAGGTAATACACGTGATGGCAGTCCATGAGGATCCTTTAATCGTCTGAAAAACCGGTGTCGATCAGTTCCCGCAGAACGGCGGTCGCGTAAGCCCCGGCGGGCAGCGCGAATCGCAAATGCATGCTGCTCGGGCCGGACCGTTCCCACTGAAATCCGTCCGGGCAAAGTCGCAGCGGCCGGCGGGCCATCTCGACGCCGAAATCTTCGAGACCGCGGCAGAGAACCGGCTCTTCCTCGGCTGCGGCCGTCTCTATGGCCAGTGCCTCATCGGTAACGGCCGGTGTACCTTTGCCCCAGAGCGCGCCGCTTGGATGAATTTCCTTGGCCTCAAGCCGTTGCGTGATTTCCGGAGTAATAGCGTCGGGCTTAAAAAAACTGCGCGAGTCGGGAAACATGAAGGCATCGCCGGTAACCGCGCGATCCCAGACGTCTCGGCTTATCCGCTTGGCGAGGATGCCGTTGAACAAATGAGAACGCGCGGCAGACAAATAAAGCCCGCGACGGTGAGCGTCCACCCGCCCGAGCGTACCCGCGAAAAGAGCCGATGCCTTCGCAAGGTTCTGTCCCTCGCGGCCGAACCGTTGCGTTCCAAAATAATTGGGAACCCCACATTCGCCGATCTGTTTCAGGCGTCGTTCCAATAGCGGGATGTCGCATTTCAATTCGCGAACGGCGATTTCGAAACGATTGCCGGCTGCCGCGCCTTTTTTTAGCTTGCGGCTGTTGCGCCGGACTTCGAGTATGCGGAGGGAGGGGGATTCAAGTTGCCTCCAGTCCGGTTCGGCCTTGCCCGGCAGCCATACGCTGAACCATTGAATGGTCTTGCCGTGGCGGTCCTTAAGGCCCGCGTAGCCTATGTCCCGTGTCGGGATTCCGGCAAAGCGGGCCAGTTGGCGGGCGACGTAGTCGGTATTTTCGCCGCGTTTTTCGATGCGCAGAAAAAAGTGTTCGCCCTGGTCGGAAGGCTCGAAACCCAGCAGTTCCTCGACGACGAAATCTTCCGGCGACGTCTTGATAATGCCGGTTCCGATTGGCCCGCCAAAGGCGTAGGGTAGGGCGGCGGTCGAATCGCCCATGGCTTAATTTTTCTGAAGGAGCGTTACCGCATAGGCGGAGATGCCTTCGCCCCGGCCTTCGAAGCCCATGCCTTCGGTCGTGGTGGCTTTGACGTTGACCGCGTCGTGCGCAATGTCGAGGTCATCCGCGATGGTTGTGCGCATTTTTTCGATATAGGGCGCGAGCCGCGGCTTTTGTGCGACGATGGTCAGATCGACGTTGACCACGGTGTAGCCGCGTTCGGTGATCTTGGCGTGAACCTCGCGGAGCAAAACCCGGCTGTCTATGCCCTTGAAGCTGGGGTCGGAATCCGGGAAATGCCGACCGATATCGCCCAGTGCCGCCGCACCCAATAAGGCATCGCACAAGGCGTGTAACGCAACGTCTCCATCCGAGTGCGCCGCGAGGCTCTTTTCATAATCGATGGCTACGCCCCCCAGGACCAGTTGGCCGCCATCTTTGAACCGATGTGCATCGTAACCTTGACCTATTCGTAGCATTGTCGCTCCAGGTAAAAAGCCGCCAGAGGAAGATCCTCCGGCCGCGTAATCTTGATATTGTCCGGGCGTCCTTCCACGATCTTCGGGCGCAATCCTCGAAGTTCGAGAGCGCTGGCTTCGTCCGTCACGATCAGTTTCCGTTCGGCAGCATCGGTCAGCGCATGCTTGAGCATACGAAAGCGAAACATCTGTGGCGTCAGCGCGCGCCAGATCCGGCTGCGGTCGATGGTTTCGACGATTTCGCCCGCCTCTGCGCCTTTCAGGGTATCCGTGACCGGCAGTGCCAGTATGCCGCCGACTTCATCGTTCCTAAGCCGATCGATCAGTTTTTGAACATCGCTGATCGTGATACACAGCCGAGCTGCATCGTGCACCAACACCCAGTCGTCCGGTTCGGCCACGTTCTCGAGACTCATTAAGGCGGAAAGCACGGAGTCGGCACGCTCCTTACCCCCGGGGGCGACCCGGATCTTGGGATGGGTAGCACAAGGTAGATCGGACCAATAACCATCCTCGCTCCCGAGAGCCACGACGACGCCGGCCAAGACATCGATCGCCAGCAACCGCTCCAGGGTATGCTGCAATACCGGCTTGCCCAGGACCTGAAGGTATTGCTTCGGTACGTCGACCCCCATGCGTTTACCCACGCCGGCTGCAGGGACAATGGCCCAGAATCGATTATTTCGGCAGGTGTCGGTCATGGACAACAGATGCTAACGAGGCCTTTCGGTCTTTTGTGGCGTAGTTTTCCGCTCCGAAGGCTTTGGTTGCGGCGATCGGTCGTGTGTCTTGTTCTTAGGCATTTCGATCACTTGGACGAAAGTCTCTCCCTGCTTGATCATCCCCAGTTCTTGGCGAGCCCGCTCTTCGATGGCGTCCGTTCCTTCCTTCAAATCTCTGACATCGGCTTCCAGCGCCGCGTTACGTTCGCGCCGCTTTTCGCCCTCCTCCGTGAGCTTTTCGATACGGTCCTGCAACTCCTGCAATTCGGCGATTCCGCCATCGCCCAGCCACAGTCGGTACTGGAGCAGGGCGATCAACACCAGCAAGAAGACAATCAGCTTTTTCACACTGTCGTCGGACGGCGTCCCGCCTTTCAGAGCGCTTGACGGAAGGCGCTGCGGCCGGTGTACTGGGCTTTATCGCCCAATTGCTCTTCGATCTTGAGAAGCCGATTGTATTTGGCGACTCTATCGGATCGGCTGAGAGAGCCGGTTTTGATTTGTCCCGCGCAGGTGGCCACGGCGAGATCCGCGATAGTGGTGTCCTCTGTTTCGCCGGAACGGTGCGAGACGACAGCCGTATATCCGGCCTGGTGGGCCATGGCTATGGCTTCCAGGGTTTCCGTCAAGGTACCGATTTGATTGACCTTGATCAGGATGGAGTTGGCGATCTTGGCCTCGATGCCCTGTTTCAGGATAGCGGGATTCGTGACGAAAAGATCGTCGCCTACCAGCTGAATGCGGCTCCCCAGCCGATCGGTCAATAGTCTCCACCCGTCCCAGTCGTCTTCGGCCATGCCGTCTTCGATGGTGATGATGGGATATTTGTCGACCCAGGCAGCAAGATAGTTCGCGAACTCGTCCGAAGTGAACCGTTTATTCTCGGATTCCAGCGTATAGACGCCGTCCCGGTAAAACTCGGAGCTGGCGACGTCCAGGCCGAGATAGATGTCTTTTCCTGCTTTATATCCTGCCCGTTCTATCGCTTCCAGGATGACGCCGATGGCGGATTCGTTGGACGGCAGATTCGGCGCGAAGCCGCCTTCATCGCCCACGCCGGTGCTCAGGCCCTGTTCGGCCAGTACCTTTTTCAGAGCGTGGAAGACTTCGGCGCCGTAGCGGAGAGCTTCCCGGAAGCTGGGCGCGCCGACGGGAAGAATCATGAACTCCTGCATGTCCACGCTGTTGTCGGCATGCGCGCCGCCGTTGATGATGTTCATCATGGGGACCGGCAACAGGAACTCGCCGCTGCGGTTGAGGTACGCGTAGAGCGGCTTGCCGGCATCGGTCGCCGCGGCATGGGCGGTCGCCAGGGAGACGCCGAGAATGGCATTGGCGCCCAAGCGGCCTTTGTTGTCGGTGCCGTCCAGTTCGATCATCTTGCGGTCGATGGCCGCCTGGTCATCGGCGTCCATGCCCAAGACGGCGGACCGGATCGCTGTTTTGACGTTCTCGACCGCTTTCAATACGCCTTTGCCCAGATAGCGGGTTTTATCGCCGTCCCGAAGCTCGATGGCCTCTCGGGTTCCGGTGGAAGCGCCGGACGGCACCATGGCGGAGCCGGTTGCTCCGGAGTCGAGTATGACCTCTGCGGCGACTGTGGGATTGCCTCTGGAGTCGAGCACCTCGTGTGCCCGCACTTCGGTGATTTTGCTCATCGGTTCCGTTCCTCTGGTATCGGAGTGTCGTTGTAATAATTCCGTCTAGACCATTCCGCGTTGTTTGACGATGCGGTCTATTTCGACAAGCACCTCTAAGAGCTCCTTTATGCGAGCCAAGGGCCATGAATTGGGGCCGTCGCTCTTGGCTTTGTCCGGTTCGGGGTGGGTTTCCATGAACAGGCCGGAGATGCCCACCGCTAGGGCGGCCTTGGCCAAGGTCGGTATGAATTCCCGCTGCCCTCCGGAAGCCGTGCCTTGACCGCCGGGCAGCTGCACCGAGTGGGTGGCGTCGAACACCACGGGACAGCCGGTCTCGCGCATGATGACGAGAGAGCGCATGTCGGAGACCAGGTTGTTGTAACCGAACGAGACGCCGCGCTCGCAGACGAGGACCTGTTCGTTGCCGACGGCTCTTGCCTTGTTGGCTACGTTTTTCATGTCCCACGGGGCCATGAATTGGCCTTTCTTGATATTGACCGGCTTGCCTTGCGCACAGACGTCCTGAATGAAGTTGGTTTGCCGGCAGAGAAACGCCGGTGTCTGCAACACATCGACGACGGCGGCGACTTCGCCTAAAGGGGTATCCTCGTGGACGTCGGTCAGCACCGGTACGCCGATGGTATCCCGTACCTTTTCGAGAATGCGCAGTCCTTCCTCGAGGCCGGGGCCGCGGAAACTTTCGTGCGACGAGCGGTTCGCCTTGTCGAAGGAGGATTTATAGATAAAGGGAATGCCGAGGCTGGATGTGATTTCCTTGAGTGTTCCCGCGGTCTCCAAGGCGAGTTGCTCGCCTTCGATGACGCAGGTGCCGCCAATCAGGAAAAACGGCCGGTCCAAGCCGACTTCGAATCCGCACAGTTGCATCAGTTCGCCTTCTTGTTTTGATGATATTCGGCGGCGGCGCGCACGAAGCCCGTGAAAAGAGGGTGGCCGCCACGCGGGGTGGACGTGAATTCCGGATGAAATTGGCAGGCGAGGAACCACGGATGATCGGGGATCTCGATCATTTCCACCAAGCGGCCGTCCAGGGATTTGCCGCACACCCTGAGTCCTGCGTCCTCAAGGGATTTGAGATAGCGGTTGTTGAACTCGTAGCGGTGGCGGTGGCGCTCGTTGATGACGTCCTTGCCGTAGACTCTATGGCCCAGGCTGCCGCTGACCAGCCGGCATTTCTGGCCGCCCAGACGCATGGTGCCGCCCAGATCGGACTTTTCGTCCCGATGCTCGATCGTGCCGGAGTCGTCCTGCCACTCCGTAATCAGGGCGATGACCGGATGCGGTGTTTTCGGCAAGAACTCCGTGCTGTGGGCGCCTTCCAGTCCCGCCGCATCGCGCGCGAATTCGATGACCGCCACCTGCATCCCTAAGCAAATGCCGAGATAGGGGACTTTCTTCTCGCGAGCGTACTTGACCGTGGCGATCTTGCCTTCGACACCCCGTTCGCCGAAGCCGCCGGGCACCAGAATGGCGTCTACGCCTTCCAGCGAGCCGGTGCCTTTGTCCTCGATTTCTTCCGATTCGATGAATCGGATTTTGACCTTGGTCCTGGTCTGAATGCCGGCATGAATGAGCGCTTCGGTCAGCGATTTGTAGGCGTCGGAATGATTGACGTACTTGCCTACCATGGCGATCGTCACTTCATGGCCGGGATGCTCCAGGGCATCGATCACTCTCTGCCATTCGGAGAGGTCGGCCGCGCCGGCATCGAGTTTGAGTTTTTTCACGACGATATCGTCCAGCCCCTGTTCGTGCAGCAGCAGCGGAATTCGATAAATGGTGTCGGCATCGACGGCGGAGATGACGGCATCTTCCCCGACGTTGGTGAAGAGTGCGATCTTTGTTCGCTCGGCCTTGGGGATGATCCGGTCCGAGCGGCAAATCAGAACGTCGGGCTGAATGCCGATGGTTCGGAGTTCCTTCACCGAGTGCTGGGTGGGCTTCGTCTTGAGCTCGCCGGCGCTCGCGATGTACGGAACGAGGGTGAGATGAATGAACAGGCATTTGTCATCGCCCAACTCGACTCGCATCTGGCGCGTGGCTTCCAAAAAGGGCAGCGATTCAATGTCGCCGACCGTCCCTCCGATTTCGATCAGGGCCACGTCGTAGCCTTCCGCGCTGAGCCGGATGACGCGCTTGATCTCGTCCGTGATATGGGGGATAACTTGCACGGTCGCTCCGAGGTATTCCCCTCGTCGCTCCTTGCGGATGACATTTTCGTAAATCTGCCCGGTGGTCCAACTGTTGACCTTGCCCATCGTGGTGCTCAGGAAGCGCTCGTAATGGCCAAGGTCCAGATCGGTTTCGGCGCCATCCTCGGTAACGAAAACCTCGCCGTGCTGAAACGGGCTCATGGTGCCCGGATCGACATTGATATACGGATCGAGTTTGGTCAGTGTAACTTTAAGACCGCGGGCCTGCAGGATTGCGGCAAGCGACGATGCGGCAATGCCTTTGCCCAGGGATGAGACGACTCCGCCGGTAATAAAAATATATTTGGTCATTCAACGATGGGTAAATTTAGGCTGCGTAACGATCGCCGAGGCAGCGGCCGTCGCGTCGGACGTCAAAAGGATTTGTCAGCATATTCTACTCAACCTGTGGATCGGAGTCACCGCCCAGGTTGTTTACAATCGAATATTGAATCGCACTAACATGGTGAAAATACAACGACTAATGCGGAGACGTTATTTGATGAATGGGGCGAGATTACTCACGATTGTTTTTGGGGTGGCGATAATGTCCATGGTCTCCGGGTGCACATGGGTAGAGCTCAAGCCGCAGGGCGAAAAGATTCGTATGCTCACGCCGCCCGAAGTTGGGCGCTGTAAATTTTTGGGGCGTATCACGTCGAATACGGCGGCGACCATCGGTATCTTTGCCCGCAGCAAAGATACCGTACAAGAGGAAGTTGAACGTCTCGCCCGCAATAACGCGGCGGACATGGGGGGAGACACCATCGTGCCGACCGGCCCCCTGATCGATGGTGAGCAGTCTTTCAATGTTTACCGCTGCATCAATCCTTAATTAGCCGAAGGCAGTGCGCCGGAAAAATTCTCCGGCGCGTGCCACCGGATCACGATATTAAAGTCGTTCGGTTGCCCGGCATAAGAATCGGACACCCACCATCCCGCCACTGCGGCTAGCTCGTCGCCGATGTAGATCAGCGGTGTTCTCTCCCGGATCCAAGGTGTAATGCCGGCTTCCTGAAACAGTTTTTTCAGATCGTGGGAGCCTTCGCGGCCGGGCAGGCGTAGCGATTCGCCGCCTTGCCGGTAGCGAACGGTGATTTTGCCGGCTCGCCATGCCGTTAACGAGATGCCGGCTCGTTTTTCAGTGGTGACGCTGAGGTCGCCGTTCCCGTCCGGCAGATGGAGTGTCGTAGCACCATCCCATGGAATGACTCTATTCGGATGGAAAGGCGAAGCGGCCGGCATCAGGAAGATCTCTCCCCGATAGCGCCGAATCTCGCCTTCGCTCCACCGGATTACGGGATTTCGGTCCGGTCTGGCGTTCAGCGTTTCGTTCAAAACCCTATCAATAACGCGAGTCGAAGGCATGCGGAAACCGCGGCTCCGCAGCCACTCGCGCAGAATCAGGCGGCGGTCCGCTTCCGAACACGGTCTCAGCCGATCCAGAAGAAGCGTGTTTCGCAGCGGATGAATAACGGACTTCAGCAAGTCCGCGGCAAGCGAGTTCAGCAGCGTTTGCGCTTCAGCACAATGTTGGGCCGTGCGGACCAGCGCGTCCTTGGTCGCCGGCCAGCGGTTTTCGAGCAAGGGGATGATCTCGTGGCGTATGAAATTGCGGTCGTAACTCAAGTCGCGGTTGCTGGGGTCTTCGATCCAGGTCAGCTCGTGTGCTTGAGCGTACTCGCGGAGCTGTCCGCGGGAAAAAGACAGTAACGGCCGCAGCAGAAATCCTGGGCCGAAGGCGGTGCGTTCCGGCATGGCGGCAAGGCCGGCGATACCCGCTCCGCGAAGCAGTTGGAGCAATAGCGTCTCCGCCTGGTCGTCCCTATGCTGTGCGGTCAACAAGACCTCGCCGTCGGACAGAAGCGCGCGCAGGGCATCGTAGCGCGCGTTTCGCGCGGCTTCCTCTGGACTCTCGCCGGGTTTCGCGGCGGCGTTGACCCGTAACAGACGGAACGGAATTCCAAGCATCCGGCAGCTCGCTTCGCAAGATTCGGCCCATTCTTCGGCGGCTGTTTGCAGGCCGTGATGGACATGTACGGCAGTAAAGCGGAGGTTCGGATCTTTGGCTTTCAGTTCCGCACAGAGATGAAGCAAAACGAGCGAGTCGAGTCCGCCGCTGTACGCGATCCAGTAGCGGGATGCCGGCGGCTGGCGAGATAGGATTCGATCGAGTGTTTCGGTACAAAGGCTCATCTAAGCCGTGAAGTGAGGGGCGGTGATTATCCGCCCCGCATCAATGAAGCTAGGCTACGGCTTCCTCGAAAATGCCGTAGCTCATCAACCGCTCGTAGCGCTGTTGCAATAAGGTCTCGATGGACGTGCGACGCAGCTCTTCGAGATGCCGTTTCAGTGCCGCTTTCAAATTATCGCCGGTTTGCTTGCGGTCGCGATGGGCTCCGCCCAACGGTTCGGGAACAATCTCATCGATGAGTTCCAGTTCCTGCAGCCGATCCGACGTAATGCCCATGGCTTCAGCCGCGAGCTCGGCCTTGTCCGCGCTTTTCCAAAGAATGGAGGCGCAGCCTTCCGGCGAAATGACGGAATAGGTGCTGTACTGAAGCATCAACAGGCGGTCGCCCACACCAATAGCCAGCGCGCCTCCCGAACCGCCTTCGCCCACCACGGTACAAATGATCGGGGTGCGCAGTTTGGACATTTCGAAAAGGTTGCGGGCGATGGCCTCGCTCTGACCCCGTTCCTCTGCGCCGATGCCGGGATAGGCGCCGGGCGTGTCGATAAAACAGAGGATAGGTAAGCGGAACCGCTCGGCGAGATGCATCAACCGCAGCGCCTTGCGGTAGCCTTCGGGCCGCGGCATGCCGAAATTGCGGTAGATCTTTTCCTTGGTATCACGGCCTTTTTGATGGCCGATGATCAGAACCGGCTGTCCGTCGAGTTTGGCGAGTCCACCCACGATTGCCGGATCATCGGCGAATCCGCGATCCCCATGAAGCTCGTGGAACTCATCGAACATCAGGTCGAGGTAGTCCAGCGTATACGGACGCTGGGGATGGCGGGAAATCTGCGATATCTGCCACGCCGTCAACGAGGAGAATACCGATTCGGTCAGCTTGCGGCTTTTTTCTTCAAGCCTCGCAATTTCCTCGCTGATGTTGATTTCATTGTCGAATCCGACGCGCTTGAGTTCTTCGATTTTGGCTTCGAGTTCGGCAATGGGTTGTTCGAAATCTAGGAATTTCAGGTCCATTTGTCGTTTTTTTAGGGTGCACGGAGAAGGCCTAGTTTAACACCTCGGCAAGGAAATTCCGCAGACTCTCCCAAGAGCGGCGATCGGCGGTCTCGTCGTAAACCGTACCGAACGATCGATCGTTTGCCATGGGATTGGTGAAGGCGTGCAGGGTGTTACCATAAATATGGATTTGCCAGTCTGCCTCGGCTTCGGTCAGTTCTTTAGCCAGATTCGCCGCCTGATCGGGTGGTGCCATGGGGTCGTCGTGGCCGTGCAGCACGAGAACCTTGGCCTTGATCTTATTGCCTTGAGTATTGCCCGGCGGCACAAATAAGCCGTGGAAGCTGACAACGCCGCGCAGATCGGCGCCGGTGCGGGCAAGGTCCAGCACGCATAGGCCGCCGAAGCAAAAACCCATGGCCGCGATCCGTTTGGGATCGACCTGGGGGAGCTTGCGGACGGTTTCCAGAGCTGTGGTGATGCGGTCCTGCAACAGGCGGCGATCATTCATGAGCGGATTCATCAGCCGTGCGTTCTCCTCGGGGCCGCTTCCGATGATGCCTTTGCCATACATATCGAGTGCAAACGCGGCGTAGCCCAGTTCGGCCAATTTACGAGCCTTGTTGCACACGAATTCGTCCCTGCCTCCCCAAGCATGAGAGATCAATACGGCCGGCAAAGGCTGAGGGCGCTTATTGTCATACGCGAAAAAGCCTTCGAGCTGAACGTCGTTATGGCTGTAGTCGATGGCTTGAGTTGTAACGGCCATTAAGAAGGTCTCCAAAAGTATCGAATGAATTAGGCAAATAGCTTAAAGGATCGTCGGTCTTAACGAGGTGCATCCCCGGTCGAGAAAGAATGCCGCCATTGCTGATCCTCCCGCTCGAAGATGCGGTCGGCTTCCTCGGGGCCCCAGGAGCCGGCGGGATAAGTGTGGATGAATTCCCGCTCTACCGACCATGTTCTTATGATGGGATCGACGACTCGCCAGGCCCATTCCACCTCATCCGAGCGCAGGAACTGAGAGTGATCGCCGCCGATGACGTCGAGCAGAAGGGACTCGTACGCGTCCAATTGATAACCGGCCTGATAACAGGTGCTGGCATCGAGTTGAGTGGTTCGGGCGCGCATGCCGATGCCGGGTTCTCGAACCTGAACCTCGGCGCGAATGCATTGCTCGGGCTGTATGCCCATCAGCAGCCAATTGGGGGGCAGCGCCTCGATCTGGGTTTCGCGAAACAATTGCTGCGGCGGGTGCTTAAAGCGTATCGCGATGAGAGAACTGTTCCTCGCCAAGCGTTTTCCCGTCCGCAAATAAAACGGTACATTGCGCCAGCGCCAGTTGTCGATATAAAGCTTCAGGGCGGCATACGTTTCGGTCGTGCTTTGCTTGTCGACCTGCTTTTCGTCGAGATATCCGGGCACCTCCTGGTTGTCGATGCGCCCGCGAGCATATTGCGCACGGAAGGCGTGAGCATGGACCGCAGCCTTTGGGATGGGGCGAATGGATTTCAGCGCCTTGACCTTTTCGTCCCGGATCGATTCGGCGTCCATGGTCGCCGGAGGTTCCATGGCTACCAAAGCCAACATCTGCATCAGATGGCTCTGGATCATGTCGCGCAGCGCGCCGGCGGTTTCATAGTAGTCCGCCCGGTCTTCGATTCCCGCCGATTCGCTGTGGGTGATCTGCACATGGTCGATGAGGTTGCGGTTCCACAACGGTTCCCACATGAGATTCGCGAAGCGGAACACGAAAATGTTTTGCACCGTTTCCTTACCTAAGTAGTGGTCAATCCGAAAGATTTGATGTTCCGTAAAGTTGCGGTGCAGGCAGCGATCGAGGACTTGTGCGTCCTCCAAGTCATAGCCGAACGGCTTTTCCACAACGAGACGGCGCCAGCCGGCGACTTCCTGGTTGAGTCCGCTAAGCGCCAAATAGTCGGCCGCCGCTTTGTATTCGGACGGCGGAAGCGAAAGGTAATACACGTGATTGGGCGGAAACTCGGGGCCTGTGTCCAGGACTTGCCTTAGCTGTACCGATGAGTCCGTATCGCCGATATCCGCCGAGAAGAAATGCAGGCGGTTGCTGAAGCGCTCAAGAGCGTCCCGGTCGAGTGTGCTGCCCAAACGCTCTTCTAGCCATTTGGATACCTCGTCTCTCCAATGGGAATTATCCCAATCCCGCCGGCCGACACCTAAGACGACCATCGCCGCGGGCAGTCGGCCTGCCTTGTCCAATTGGTACAGGGCAGGCATCAGTTTGGTGCGGGAAAGGTGGCCGGTAGATCCAAAAATAGTGAAGACGCACGCGTCGAGCATCGTTTCCTCCCGGCGAATCGATCATGCCATGGATGATACTGTTTAGCCCCGTTTCCGCCAATGCGTGAACCGGTTGAAATGGCTTCATTGCCTTTGAAATCAGGATTTGATAAGTAGTTTCCCAGTATTTCAAATTTCAACTTGGACTGAGTATTTCGATGAACGAAGATCGGCTGGATCGGGTGCTAGTCTTAATAGACGAAGCTAATGCACAGGACCCTAATAGTGAGGTTTGGCGAGGCGAATCCTATCCCAAGGAATTGCTTTACGGGATGCGCATGACGGAATGGCTTGACCGCCTCTATCCCGATGCGCCGGATTTGCTGCACATCGCCGCGCGCGGGCAGCACATTCGACGTTGGGAGGTTCCCCGGCAGACCTACCCGGACACGCGCGAGGGGTATCTGCAATGGCGCAGCTATCTATATGGTTTTCATGCCGATTGTGTTGCACAGCTTATGACACAAGCTGGATACGATCCGATAGACATCGAGCGGGTCCGCAAAGTTCTTCAGAAACGCGGTTTGAAAAACGATCCGGACGTTCAATCGATCGAGGACGTCGCGTGCCTCGTGTTTCTCGATTACTACTTTGTCGCCTTCGCGGCGATTCACGATGAAGAAAAGCTGATCGGTATCGTCCGCAAGACCTGGAAAAAGATGTCCGAGCACGCGCGGAGCCGCGCATTGGAGCTGGAATTTCCGGAGTCTGTCCGGGCGCTGCTCGCAACGGCTTTGGAAGCGGTATAGGCAGCAAGCGCCAAATGGCGGAGATTACCCGAAGGCGTCAGCGGCGATGATTTTCTGCCAGCTCCGGGCATGCTCGGCTTCTTTCCGCCGATCGCCGTTCATGGGTGTTTCACCCGTCGACACGGCCTCGAGCTGCTTCTCGGTTGGCGAATACTTGTACACGCCGGTGATCGAGATCGCATAATCCGGCTTTAAAAAGCTATAGCAGTGGTTGATCAGGCTTGGATGACCCGGTTCGCGGTCTTGCAGCAGATCAATTACCGCCGCGGCGCAGATCTTGGCCTGCGAGTTGGCGGCAAATGCCGATTTGGGCATGGGCGTTGCCGTACAGGCATCGCCGATAATGTGCACGTAAGGTGCCAGCGGCGATTCGAAGGTGAGCGGATCGATGGGGCACCAGCCCGATTGATCGGTCAGCCCCGCCTGATGCGCGAGTTTGCCGGCCTTTTGCGGCGGGATCACGTTCAAAACATCCGCACGGTGCTCGTCGAACTCGGTGAAGACGACGCGCGATTGCGCATCTACCCGTTCTATCTTTCCTTCCTTTTCCGCCGAGATCCATTCCACCATCCCTGGATAAAGCTCTTCCCAGCCTTGGAGGAAGAGCGATTGTTTGGAGAATTGGGTTTTCGCATCCAGAATGAGCACTTTGGAGCGCGGTTTGTAACGCTTCAAAAAATGCGCTATCAGTGACGCACGCTCGTAAGGTCCCGGCGGACAACGATACGGATTGGCGGGTGCCGTGATCAGAACCACGCCACCGTCAGGCATGGCCTGCAATTGGCGACGCAGAAGTGTGGTCTGTGGCCCTGCTTTCCAGGCATGAGGAGCCAACAGACTGGCAGTCTCGTCGTAACCGTCGATGGCGTCCCAGCGGAAATCGATGCCCGGTGCGACGATTAGCCGATCGTAAGGTATGGCCGATCCATCCCCCAATGACACGGTGCGCCGAGCAGTGTCGATAGTTTGGGCTTCGGCTGTTACCGTTTGAATTCCCTGAACGTTCCTGAGGATGTCATATTTCCGACGAAGCTCATCGGGCTGCTTTAGGCCGGCGATAACTTCATTCGATCCGGGGCAGGACAAGTAATTAGCCTGTTGCTCAACCAAAGTGACTTCAAGTTCCGGATTGAGCAGCTTGAGGTACTTCGCAGCGGACGCTCCCGCGAACCCGCCGCCGACTACCGCTACGCGGGCTTTTTCGCGTCGTGATCCGGTGCTGGGATGGTTTACCGAACAGCCGACTGTTCCAAGCGCCGAAATCGCCCCGGCCCACTTGATGAAACTTCGTCGGGAAATTGGTGCCATGCGTTCTCCTAGCGATGATTTTTGAAGAACCGGGCTAACTCTAGGAAATCTTGATATTGATATCCCCTTGCAATGCGGTCCATCACCGTGGCTGAGCGGTAACCCGTTTTAAATTCCTGCATTGTGTGGATGAATTCGGATTCGGGGATGCCGCTAATCGCCGGAATCGAGCCTATACCTTGGCCCGATGCGCCATGGCAACCGGTGCAAGCGAGGGCGATTCGGGCGAAACCCGGGCGCTCAAGATTGTCGCTGAATGCAGCTTGCGGAATCGAAAGTGCGAGCGCACCGGCGTATGCCGACACTTGCAGAATTCGGGTCAGTCGCATATCTGGCCTATTTCTCGGGGAGGGCATCAAGTTAGCGTACATCGCCGAGGCACATTTGAGAATCATGTTGCCTATTGAGCATTTTGAGCATTGGGTCTGATGCGATGTCCGCTAGAACTGCTGACTATCGTCCGGTCCGTTTGTTTGCAATGAGCGGTTGCCTCTGCTTGGGCACGTTCGAATCAGTCGAGCGCCTTGAAAGCGTCGAGTGACAAGTCTTTGGAAAGGTTTTTTAAGTTACCAATTAAAACAATGGGTTGCGCTTATAAACGACGCTTTTTAGCGATGTAAATATGTATTCTTTCATAGATAGACTGTTCCTTGACAAGGCATGAATGAGTGATAGACTGCAACGCACCCTAGGAGTGGGGCATTTTGTCGCAGGGGCCCGTGGGCCAGGGGCAAGAATGAAGAAGACAAGGACGCACGACGAGGTAGCGGGGCGGCGACGCACCGCGAATGAGTACTAACTTTGGAGGTAAAACTATGGCTGCAACAACAGTTGGTGGCGTAGCAGCGCAAGACAAGCCGCTTTTGGACATGAAGTGGCT